>Ga0123353_10002190_pt1 | contig 24170 bp, 24 predicted proteins | sample TergutLab28metaG_3_FD_92763 | JGI IMG/M metagenome (GOLD analysis project Ga0123353, IMG submission 92763) | Labiotermes labralis P3 segment gut microbial communities from Petit-Saut dam, French Guiana - Lab288 P3 | ecosystem: Host-associated > Arthropoda: Insects > Digestive system > Gut ... | reverse complement strand
TATCGTTGGCGATCTTCGATGAGTGTCTGGCAAAGACGTGGCAGCTTAAATAACTTTCGCGCACACGGGTGTGAATTCGTTCAAACAGATGAGCGTTAAAGACAAACGATGAGTCTTGCGTGATGGGTTTTGGGGGCAGTGACGAAGTATGGACTTGTATTGGGACGAACTCACAACTCAATACTTGATTGTCGCCAATCACCTTAACGAGTACAAACCAATACATTGATATTCCCCGCTTTTTGACAGACTGCAAATCCGCATGAAATCAAGGCCTTTGCTACGCTTTTGTGCCGTTATGTAATGTTGGGCAGATAATACCCTCACTACCCATCAAAACGGCTTAACCTTTCTACAAGGCGCGTTTTGCCCCCTTTTTTTTATTGCCTTTATCCAGTCCTGAAAAACTTTCTGACAATACAACCCTAAGCCGCTTTTCGGTTGATTGCCCTATATCTGCTACAATCTATACAAGGCGGGGCAGTCTATGCCCGGTCTTCTTGGCGTTCAAAGAAAAATGAAAATCGATAGTTTGCTCAATTTAGTCAGGGAAAAACCAGCTTATAAACGCTTATTGCAGATAATTGGGAAAAATGGCGCTTCAGCGGCGGTTATTGAAGCCGCCAGGCCTTACCTGCTGGCGGCGTTACATACCGACCTCAAACGTCCGATGCTGGTGGTTACATCAAGACCGGAGCAAAGCAGATTGCTTGCGGAGCAGCTCTCCGCATGGTTGAACACTGGTAATGTAACGTCAGTTCCCGAACCGAACGGTTTGCCTTATACCCGTTCTGGCGCGGATGCTTTAAACACTCTTGAACGATTGCGTGTATTGTCGGCGCTGACCGCGCCTGGCATGGATTCCACCGCTTTAATTCTCGTGACATCTGTGGCGGCACTGATGCAAAAGCTGCCATCCGCCACGCGATTCCGCGAAGGATGGATAGCTGTCAACGCCGGTTGCCAAACAGAACCTCTTTCCCTAGTGTCAAAACTGCTTAGATTAGGTTATCACAGTGAAAGCATGGTTGAAGTCCCTGGGACATTCAGTCGCCGTGGCGACATTCTCGACATATTCCCGCCACTGCGGGAGATACCGGCGAGACTGGAGTTTTTCGGCAACGAAATCGAAAGCATCCGTTCGTTTGACCCACTCACCCAGCGTTCGTTCAAGACAATGGAAAAGCTCCATATAAGTCCCGCTACGGAAATAGCGCCGCATTTTATTGATGACAACGCCGCGGTTGACAGGCTTATCAACAGTTTGAAACAATCCGATATCATTGAATACGCGCGCCAGAAATTTGGGGAAGATATCGAGCAATTCAAAAGCGGCCGATACCTGCAGGATTCATCGTTTTACGCGCCACTGTTAAACACCGACTGCCTGTTTGATTATCTGCCGCGGGAGACACTGACAGTCCTCGACGCTCCGGAGGCAATACAGAATGAGGCGCGCTTCTTTATTGACACGGCGGACAAAGTGCTTGAACAAAGAGTTGCCGGCAAAGAAATCCCCACGTCTTTTCCCGCCCCATATCTGGCATGGAGCGATATTAACGCCGGCATGGATAAATCCGGAATACTCGAGCTTGCAAGCGGAGAATCCACTGATAACAGCACCTCTGTAACACTGGGATTTGCGTCGGCACAAAGTTATGCCGGACAGATGGAGAGTTGGGTGCGAGAACTTAAACGCCTGAGGGAGCAGCGCACGCTGATTGCAGTTGTCAGTCATCAGTCGGCGCGGCTTCTGGAAATCCTCTCGGATTCCGGAATACAAGCCACCGTCGTTGAGGAAATCACCGGAACGCTTGCCCATGGCTCGATTATTCTGGTTCAGGGGCTACTGGCAAAGGGCTGGAAACTTGGGAAAGATGTCTGTCTTTTTACCGACAGCGAATTATTCGGATTTGTCAAACAGCAAAGACTTTCGCATCGCAGACCAGTGGCCAGACATAAACTGCTCCATGACATCAGACAGGGCGATTATGTGGTACACATAGAACATGGTATAGGTCGATTCAGCGGCGTCATGACCATGCAGGCCGGCGGTTTAATGCGTGAGTATATGCTGTTGACCTACGCCGCCGGTGACCACTTGTATGTCCCTACCGACCAGGCGGATCGTGTGGAACGTTATATCGGCGCAGCTGATAAGGAACCCTCGCTAACCCGCCTTGGCAGTCTTGAATGGGTCCACAGCAAGGAAAAAGCGCGTCAATCCGCAGCAAATATCGCTGAAGAACTGCTGGAAATCTACGCGGCGCGGGAGGTGATACAAGGATTTTCATACTCGGCGGACAATCCATGGCAGATGGAACTGGAAGCCTCTTTTCCTTATGTTGAAACCCCCGATCAACTGACCGCCATCGCGCGCATCAAAGAAGATATGTCTCAGGTACGCCCCATGGACCGGCTGGTCTGCGGCGACGTGGGTTACGGTAAGACAGAAGTGGCACTCCGTGCGGCTTTCAAAGCTGTAATGGACGGCAAACAGGTAGCGGTGCTGGTGCCGACCACCGTTCTGGCGCAGCAGCACTATACAACCTTTAAGGAGCGATTAAGCGCATTTCCGATCCGCGTGGAGTCATTGAGCCGCTTCAAAAGCCATCGGGAACAACAGGAGATAGTGTCCGGAATTGCCGATGGCGCGGTCGATATCGCGATTGGAACCCACCGCCTGCTGCAGAAAGACATTGCTTTTAAGGATCTGGGATTGCTTGTCATCGATGAGGAGCAGCGTTTTGGTGTGACGCATAAAGAACATTTCAAGCGCCTGCGCAGGGAAATAGATGTACTCACTCTTTCTGCGACGCCCATACCGAGGACGCTTAACCTGTCGTTGGCTGGCGTGCGCGACATGAGCGTGATGGAAACCCCGCCAGAAGACCGTTTGCCGGTCAGAACCTTCGTTGCCGAATATAATGTGCAGCTGATACACGAAGCTATCGTCCGGGAGTTGGAGCGCGGTGGGCAGGTTTTTTTCGTACACAACCGGGTGCAAAATATCGGAATTCTTGCCGAAAAACTCAAGGTGATTGTCCCCGAGGCCAAAATCGGCGTCGGACACGGGCAGATGCCGGAAGAAGCCCTGGAGAAGGTAATGGCCGATTTTGCCTCCCATAACATTGATGTTCTGCTGTGTACCACTATCATCGAAAGCGGGCTTGATATTCCCAATGCCAACACCCTCATCGTTAACCATGCGGATAAAATGGGGTTGACGCAGCTGTATCAATTAAGAGGCAGAATCGGCCGTGGCGCCAGCACAGCTTATGCATACTTTCTGTACGACAAAGGCACCCGCCTGACGCCGGATGCTGACCAACGCCTGCGCACCATCTACGAAGCAACCGAATTGGGCGCCGGTTTTGGCATTGCCATGAAGGACCTTGAAATCAGGGGAGCCGGCAATATTCTGGGAGTACGCCAGAGCGGCCATATCAATTCGGTAGGTTTTAGTCTCTATTCACAGTTACTGGCAGAAGCCGTAGAGGATCAAAAATCGCGTAAAGCCGCCGAAAAAAACGGAAAGACTTTTACTCCGCCCTTGAAATTGCCTGCTCCGACTGTCGCTTTGCCGCAGTCCGCTTTTATCCCTGAAAGTTACGTGGCGGACACCGATACCCGCCTGAGCCTGTATAAAAGCCTTGCCGGAGCGCGCAATCCCGAAACCGTGGAGAGCCTCTCCAAAGATTTCAAAGACCGCTTCGGGGAATTTCCTCCTGAAGTGAAAAACCTGTTGTACGCGGTGAAGGTTAAGGTGCTGGCGGCATCTGCCAGACTGGAGTCAGTATCGACAGAAAATGGGCAAATAGTATTGCGTCGTCCATTCGGAACGCATTTTGATATCGCAGGGTTTGGAGCTCAACGCGCAGGAATTAAAGTTAGCGTCAACCAAATCCGGCTGGATACCGATACGTTGGGACACCAGTGGACAGAGACATTGGAGGATACACTCCTGCATCTGTCATGGTGACGTCACGCGGCGTTTCCAATGATTAACCGTTACGCGGAGTCAGGCCGGTGAGCGCCTGTCTCAGGCAATTCACCAGACTGCTTGGGTGAAGCCGATGAAGCCTGTGATGGCGGCGGCGCTGCCGGATGTTGTTGTGGCTTCTGGTTGAAATTCTGCTTCGGCTGATTACTGTGCCGCTCACGACGGTGCTGGCGAATATCCCGGCGGTGCTCTCCGCTTCCGGGCTGATTCAATCCACCAGCAGATATCGACTGGTCAGGCTTGTCTGGTTTTGGCTGTCCAGGTTTGGCAAAACCGGGTTTAGGTAGATGGGGCCGGTGTAAATTTATTCTGGGAAAGCCTGACTTCTCGGCTTGCTTGGGTATCGGCTGCACGTCCGAAACACCGATGCTGTGCAAATAGTCCACCGCATCCTGCACCGTCAGCATCTTCTCACTTTCTTCATCGGGGATGGAAATCTTATTCCCCGGAGAGCTGAATTCCTCTTCAAACGCAATCATTAACTCAACATGGTCAAGGGAGTCTGCGCCGAGATCTGAGGCAAAATTAGAATCGGCGAAGATCTCATTTTCCTGCAATCTGAGCTTCGTTATAGCAATTTTCTTGACACGTTCGAAAACTGTAGCCAATTACAACCTCCTGTTATCTGACAGCCTTGCGGCTGACAGAACTCAACACGCCATTTATAAAGCGTGGTGCGCTGTCTGCGCCAAAATCCTTGGCCAATTCCACGGCCTCGTTGATAGCCACTTTTATAGGCACATCATTATTGAGCAATAACTCATAGATTGCAAGCCTGAGAATATTGCGGTCGATAACAGCCATCTGATCGAGCGGCCAAGCGGGAGCAAACTCACGAATGTATTCGTCAATTTGACCCCTGTTGTGTGTGACGCCGTCAAACAGCCTGCGGGCAAACACCGCCGCGTCTTCAGGCAGATGCATACCAGTCAGCGCCTGAGCTATCACACTGTCGCTGCTGTGCCCGCTCAGGTCTGTCTCGTACAGTGCCTGAAGCACCGCTTCCCGCGCTTTGCGTCGGACACTAACCATCATAGTCTCTCATAGCGTAATTCCCAATCCGCCGTCCACCGTAATCACCTGCCCTGTTATGTAACGTGCTCCGTCTGAAACAAGGAAGGAAACCACTGCGGCTATATCCTGCGGCGCGCCCATATATCCCAACGGGATACGCTCTAAAATAGCATGATGTTGTTTCTGATTCAAATTTGCAGTCATTCCGGTGTCAATGAATCCCGGAGCCACCGCATTGACGGTAATGCCGCTGGCGGCGACTTCTTTGGCCACGGATCTGGTAAACCCTGTAATACCGGCTTTGGCGGCTGCGTAGTTTGACTGCCCCGTGTTGCCCGTCCGCCCGACAATGCTGGCAATGTTAATAATACGGCCGGTACGTTCTCCAAGCATATGTTTCAGCACGGCGCGGGTACACAAAAAAATCCCTTTAAGATTTACGGCAAGCACATCGTCCCATTCCTCATCGGTCATACGAATTAAAATCCGGTCACGGGTAATGCCGGCGTTGTTCACCAAAATATCGATACGTTCGTGCATCATAACGGTCTCGTCCACCGAGCGGCTCACATCCGCAACTCTGCTGACATCGGTTTCAAGAGCAAATCCCGTTCCGCCTTGGTTTTTAATTTCATCAGCTACAGATTGTGCACTGGAAAGTGAAATATCGGTTACCCCTACTTTAGCACCGGACGCGGCCAGTTCAATCGCGACAGCTCTGCCGATACCACGCCCGGCACCTGTAACAAGGGCTACCTTTCCGCACAGGTTCATTGCAGCGACAACTGTCCCTTCAAAATTTCAACAGAGGCTGAATCTTCCGCATTTATCACATTGACACGGGAATTGATGTGCTTTATCAAACCGGACAAAACCCTGCCCGGACCGATCTCAACGAAGGTATCCACCCCCTGTGAGATCATGTATTCCACCGATTTTTGCCATTGCACAGGGCGCGTCAGTTGATGCGGCAGTTCGTCCCGCACGGCGCTGACAGAAGAAAGCGGCTGCGCGCTGATATTGGAAACCACCGGGATTCGCGGCGTGTCAAATGCTGTTTGGAGTACAATCTGTGCCAGCCCGTCTGAAGCCGACTGCATAAGCGGGGTATGAAAAGCGCCGCCCGCCTGCAGTGGCACTACCCTAGCCGCGCCGCGGGAAATCGCCATGGTCCGGGCTGTTTCAATCAGGGGCAATTCTCCGCTGACAACCGCCTGCCCGGGACAATTATAGCTGGCCACATATACCCCTGCTTCGGCAGCCAATTCTTCCACAGCTTCATTCGGCATGCCGATTATAGCCAGCATCGCCCCCGGTTTCTCTGTTCCAGCCTGATGCATCAAACGTCCACGCTCCCGGACAAGTCTAATCGCGTCCATCGCCAAAATTACTCCGGAGGCAACCAGCGCCGTATATTCACCAAGGCTATGCCCCGCTGTGAACACTGGCGTAACTCGTGAAGAAATTCCTATAGCAGCCAGCAACGCCAGACTCACGGTAATCAGCGCCGGCTGGACGTTTACGGAAAGACGCAACTCTTCCAGTGGTCCTTCAAAGCAAATCCTGCTCAATCGCATCCCGAGAGCTGCATCAGCAAGATCAAAAACACGACGCGCCTCAGCATTGTTCGCGTATATTTCCCGGCCCATACCAACAAACTGTGCGCCTTGCCCCGGGAAAACAAAGGCAACCCGCGGAGATTCCGCCATGCGCATCATCTGAAATCAGTAACGTGCCAGATTATGACTTTTTCTTCTTTTTGGGGGTTTCAATCGCAATCACTTCGCGCCCATCGTAAGTACCGCACGTAGGACAAACGCGATGAGATAATTTAGGGAATGTGCATTGAGAGCATTTTATTATCGCCTTGTCTTCCAGCTTTAGATGACTGCGGCGCTCTCCCTGCCTGGCACTCGCAGTTTTTCTTTTAGGTAAAGGGGTCATATTACTTTCTCCTTAAATCATTACGATTCAATTATTATTCCCGGACAATTTGGGCGGCACAACGGCTTCATGGGCATCGTTATCAAGGCATACTGCCGCACTGCTTCCGCTAGATCCAGCACCATATGTTCGTCAACGATGAAAGCTCCCGATTCATCCGGCTCAGGCAACGGAATGCCGCTGCTAACGTCGGCCATCGGGAAGTATTCCTCCTCAATAATCATATCCAGAGGACATTCAAACACAGACAGGCATCTGGCACAATCCGCCATCACACTGGTATGCAATTTTCCATGCACTAGAATGCTACGATTGGTTCGGGTCAGCCTGGCAGTTCCATTCACTGTCCTGACACCATAACCGGTGATGCATACATCGCCGCTCACCGGTACTATTTTTTCCGTTCCGATGCCCCCTTTGAGCATCTGTGATACATTTATTTCCAGCATATTTGCCTGCGCCAAAACTCTATTATACACTAAAAATATCTTCGGCACTAAAGCAGAAAATTTTTTGGAGGAGACAACGAAAAAATCATGTACAAGTTCAAACAGATATTGAACTCTTAGCTTGGTGTTAGGAGTCAGGAAATGAAACAGGTCTATACGCTGGTTAACCTGAGGCGCTATTGCTTCAATGATTATGAAATATGTATCAGGATCGCGAAGATATAAATCAACGCAATCTGGAAAGAGGAAACTCAATGGGAACATGGGGATCGGGTCTATACCAGAACGACACGACATGTGACGTTCGTGATATGTATATGGGTTTATTGCAGGATCAATTAAGCAATCAGAATGCTTATGAGAAAACAATGGCCTTCTTTAAAGACTGCCTTGGTGATGAAGATGACGAACCCCTCGTCTGGTTTGCCTTAGCCGAGACTCAATGGAAAGTTGGGCGGCTAACGCCAGAGGTCAAGGAAAAAGCGTTACAATGGATAGGAAGTAACGGCGGCATCGAACTCTGGGAGGAAAGCAAGAGCGGTGGAGCAGGATGGGAAAAAACGCTACAAAAATTAAAGGAAAAGCTTGAAACTCCACAGCGGAAAGAAAAGAAAATCATAAAATACGAAGTACCTTTTATGGATTTATGGAATGTAAACGATATATACGCATATCAATTCCATGAAAAAATATCCGAGGAAAAAGGTATTGCTGGGAAATATATGCTTTTACAAAAAATCGGTACGGGTGAAGCTTATATAACTCCCAACCCCGTATTGCGTTTGCACATCCTTGACAAGATCTTCAATAAACTGCCATCATTAGAAGATGTTGATGGGCTTCGTGTCCTTCCGGTCGATTTTCCGACAAGGGTAAATATATCCGAAAATCGTTATAACGCTCAGGGAACGTTAATAGTACACAGTCCCATTTGGATGAGTGCAGTAGTAACTATGTACAAAAAATCTGAATATCCCGCCAAGTATTTGACTTTTATTGGAAACAAACGTGGTCCTGCTAATAATGTGATAAGCAACCATTTAACACGTGAACGTGAACTCTCATGGGGCGGAATAGAAGGATGGTACAAGTTTTTTGAGTTGTGGCGTGGAATAGAATATGAGACTGTTGAAGAAGGCGTTTTTAGATATACACACCCAGAGTAACTTATGCACAAAAACCGCCCAAACTGACATCTTATCCCTTTCCGCAGCCTGTAGAAAAACAGGTGGAGGAATGCCCCGTACCACTGCGCCACTGTATTAAATTGTCAAAGAGCTTACGAGCGGCGTGTGCCGCCGCATATGCGGGGATATTTTGACCGACAGCCCGCGAGGTGTCCGCAGACACCGCACTCCTGCCCCGCCCGTGGCGATGCGTCCCTGCCGGATTGATAACGCGGTTAGCGTCCATCAGCTCCGGCAACCGTTCCCCATCGAAGAGCCCACGGCACTTTGCGGCTAAGTAAAAATGGCAGAGTGCGCCTGAATCAATCCGATAATTTAACGTTCAATTATTGTACAATGTATATCCAAGATGGTGGAGTGGAACCCCAACCCATTCCCATATGGGGACCCTATCCGAGCGTGACAGCGCGGACTTGGTCGTAGATGGAAAGGTATTATTGATGCGAAATGGGAGATGCGCTATGAAAACAGGAGCGAAGATGGATGCCATCGCATTAACATTATGGTTGGTAGCAATTGGTTGGTTAGCATTCTCTTTACTGTGGTTTTTGTTCGGAACAACAGCATTCTTTCAGCGAGGCATTGACCTTGTTGAAACGATCTTGTATATAGTTTATTGGGCGCCCGTGTTGATTTTCACCTTAATAGTATTGTTTGTGTTTGTATTCAAACAGGATTGGTTGATAAGTCATACTGTGTTGGCACAACGGTTATTTTCTCTTGCGCTAGTGCCAGTAGTAGCCCTATCTGTTTTCGGCGCTTTACAGCTAACACCCACAGCGGGGTGGTTGACGGAAAGGGTTATGAGAGACGTTATACAGGTTACTTCTGATGAGAAGTATGAGTACCGGGTTGAGCTAGTAAATAACTTTCAGAAAAACGAATATGTGCGCCTGTATGTTAAGGACATCTCTACGGGAGATAACACGATTATTCGTTTAAACATGAAAGCAGGAGAACTCTCTCCTTCCGTACCATGGAAAGAGCCTTTGTGGTCTATTATGAGTCCAACGGAACAGGATGGTATTTATTTACTATCTACTTTGGATAAGCACGGAAGACCGCTTTATACAAAAGCAGTCTTTGAAATAAACATGATAACAAAAACGTCAACACGGATTGATTAGAGGGACAGAATATCAGGGTAATTGATGTCTTTGCATCTAGGGTGTTAATATACTGGCATTCGCACCTTAACAACTGAATATCCAAAACTACCTGTTTAACGCTCACGGGGATGTGGTGCAGATTGCGGACGATTTAGGGATTGTTACGAAAACATACGTTTACGACGCTTTCGGTAATGAACGTGACAGAAACCCGAACGACTTAAATCCGTGGAGATATTGCGGGGAGTACTGGGATGGGGAGACGGGGACGTATTATCTGCGTTTCAGACACTATGATCCAAGTATCGGGCGGTTCATAACCGCTGACACACACTGGAACGTCGGCAATATGATTTACGGGGATAATCCTCAAGACCCGTTGGGGTTGGGTGTCTACGTGCCGAGTCTGGTTGCTATATGGCAGAGCGGGAATTTGTATGTGTATTGCATGAATAATCCCGTGATGTATATAGACTCGAGTGGATTAATTTTTAAAGCGATTGGAAACGCAATAAAAAATGTTTTTAATGCTGTTGTAAACACAGCGATTGATCATGTTACTGCTCTAACCGGAAATTCTGCAGAAGCAAATCAAATCGGGAATATATTGAAAATGGGTGATGGTAAAACAACTACTGAAATACAAGCTGCTGTCAATGAGCTTTCTAAATATGAAGTTACACTTGGGGTTAGTGTCGGTGTAGGTGTAGGCCATGAGATAATAGGTATACAGGCTGGTATTGGTTCAACTGCAAGCATACACGGAACAAAGGATTATGTCTTCGTTGGAGGCAATGCGGGATTATCTTTCAGCGATATCAAAAAAATTCAAGACTACTTTTTACCATTTGGCATAGCCATCGATTTTGATATGAGGATGATTGGGAGTGACCCATATATAACACACGGATTTTTGCATAACTGGGGTATGGACACTTTTATGGGTTCAACTGGTAGTGGCGTTGTTTTATCCTCAGATATAGGCTTTTCATATGGCGGAAATTACTATTGGATTCGGGCGCGATAATGATAATTAATCCTTCCGCGATATCTATATGGTATGGTCTAATCGCTATATTCATTGGCGTTATGTTGATTATAGATAACGTAAAACAAAAAGACATAACATCACCAAGATATTTTTTGTTAGACAGATTAATCAGCGAAAAAACGAATCGTTTGATTAATTTAGTAGCAAACATATTGATTGTGCTTCTTGGCATATCATTAATTCTTAATGAGAATGTCCTAAAAACACCAATAACTATAAGCTTGTTTTTTATAATTTTAGGCACAAAAACCATGACTGGCACAACAAGCATGATAGAGGAATCTTCAGGCAGAAGCTCGCTTGTAGGTAATTTTTTTAATAAACATCTTAGCGAAAAGACCAATCGCGCCATCGGATTATTAATAAGCATATTAATAATGTCGTTAGGCATAGGCATACTTGTATGGCATTTGGTTTTTAATTAACCAGATTTCGCGTTCGCCAACAATTAAAGCAACGCCCGCTGACGGTTTAAGGTATCTATATGTATATATGTGGTTGAAGATAGAGCACCCAGGTAATTGATACCCGCGTGTATGGTATGTTAACATCCATGTAGAACTCGCACATTAACAACTGAATATCCGAAACCACCTCTTCAACGCTCACGGGGATGTGGTGCATCTGGCTGACTCAAACGGTGTGGCAATACCGTTTGTGCCGAGCGCAGGCCTTAAAGCAGGTGCTAAGTCGGTAAATGCATTAGATCTGTTCAACGCAGGCAAAAAACTGACTCATTCTCAGAGCGCGTATGTAGCTATATCTAAAGGTGAAAAACTAACAGACGCAATGTCAAACGCTTTGCGTGCTGATGCGCGGAAAATCATGACTAATTCATCACCGGCCTATAAGGCGGCCAAGAATGTTGAGGTGCATCACATAATTCCATTGGAATGGGCGCACAAAATGGGCCCGGCATGGGATCCCAACAATCTGACCAACCTTGTCGGTGTGGACAAAAAGATACATACGGAGATAAACAAAAGGTGGGCAGAATTCAAAAAAATAACCCCTATCCCTCTATTGAGCAAATTGCGAAGCAGGTCCAGGATATTAACCTCAAATATGGCGCATATTTTATTCGGTGAGGAGGCTTAGGCATGACACTGGATGACGTAAGAAAAATTGAACAAGCGCTGGAAATAAAGCTGCCTTTGAGCAAGCCATAAAAAATCAAATGAATTCCGTAAACAACCCTATTCTTGGCACTTATAGAGGAACTATACAAGTTTATCACTTCTATAACCCAACGACAGGAGTTAATACAATGATTGATAAGGCAGGTAATTTTATTGGCGGGTGGAAATTAAGTGCCGACCAAATTGCTAACTTGCTTCGTACTGGCAACATACAATGAGGTGGAATATGGCAGAGTATTTTGAATTAACATTTTTTCTTGAAAAAGAAAAAGCGAAAAAAGAACAGTCGCAAAAACAGATTTTAGAAGCATTGGGTCTAACCGAAGGGAAAAATCAAATCTCAAATCATCAATATCCGCTTTTTGCGGGAAAGAAAGTGCTTTTTGATGTTTTTGAGTATGACGAGGTTGATTTTCTTGAATATAGAATCTGCTTGGCAGAACTTGTCTTTACAAAGAAGAATTTCGAGGAAAAAATAAATCAGTTATTGCAAGTAGTCAAGATCTGTTTCAACGAAATAGCCCCCATAATATTTGCAACAGGGATTTATGAATTGACTTACGACTGCGTTAAAGAAATAGCGATGATCAAGGACTTTAATAAAGCTATATTCTCAAAATTTCCTATATTGTTTTTCAAGACAGGGCATGAGTATGGCTTTCATTCTTCATACGCTAACGATAGTGTATCATGTGTGATTAACAAAGATGTTCAAGATATTTTTGCTAATCCGATTAAAGAGCTAATGGAAGATTATGGAATGAGCTTTGAGGAAGCTGAAAAACAAATAAAGCTTGACCACACAAAATGAAAAGTCTTTCCAACTTCACAGATGAATTTGCCCTGCTCCCAAATAAGGTAAAATGCGCTATCATTGGCATAGGTAACTGATAACAAGGGTTTCTTCGACATGTATCGTATTCGCAGATGGAACTTATTTCTTAGCCCTTTCCTCACTCTAGCCAGCATTATTGGCCTAGTGCCTGCCGGAGGCTATGCCAGCAACGAAGCTTCTGTCCCACTTTTCTTCAAGTACAATTAGCGCCATTTGCGTTTGACAGGCGTTATCAGTCTTACTATAATCCTATCACTTGCAGGATGTCCTGATTCAAGGAGGAAAAATGACCGCCAAAGCATTTGTTCTGGTTGAAACCGCCGTTGGGAAAAGCAAAGAAGTTGTCGCGATGCTTCAGCAGATGGAAGGCGTCAAAACCGTTGATACGGTCACAGGCCCGTACGATATCATTGCAGTGGTGGAATCCGAATCGCTCAACGAAATAGGAGACATCATCACCAGCAGGATTCATGACATCGACGGTATTTCCCGCACTGTCACCTGCTTGGCGGTATAGCTACATCGTTTCCGGCGCCGCCATACCCATCAACCCCAGGGTTCTTGCCAGTACGGTTTTGGCAGCTGCCACCAGCTTGAGCCGTGCTTTGCTCTGCTCAGGGTCTTCCTTAGAGATAACTCTGCACAGCTTGTAAAAGCTATGGAAGGCGGTGGCCAGATTTTGGGCATAATGCGGCAGGTTGTGCGGCTCAAAGGTGTGCGCGGCGTATTCCACAATCTCCGGTAGCTGCATTACAATCCGTATCAGCGCCTGCTCCGGCTCTCCGGTCAGTAACCTCACGTCACCGCTGGTGTAATCAATCTGTTCTTCTTCCGCCAATCTTAATATGCTGGCAGTGCGGGCATGGGCATACTGGACATAGTAAACGGGATTTTCTGCGGATTCCTGTCTGGCCAGATCCAGATCAAAATCCATCTGGCTGTCGGCTGAACGCGCCAAAAAGAAAAATCGGCAGGCATCCGCGCCCACTTCGTCTATCACCTCACGCAGCGTTATCATATCCCCACTGCGCTTGGACAGACGCACGCACTCACCTCCGCGCTTTAGCGTAACCATCTGCGCGATAATGACCCTCAGCCGCGTGGGATCCACCCCCAGCGCCTTCATCACCACCCCCATGCGCGAAACATGTCCCTGATGGTCGGCGCCCCAAATATCAATGACTTTATCAAATTTGCGTTCGATGAATTTGTTGTAATGATAGGCAATATCGGTCCCGAAGTAGGTGGCCGAGCCACTAGAACGGACTACCACGTTATCCTTGTTCTCGCCCAATACGGTGGAGGCAAACCAGACCGCTCCCTCCTTTTGGGTAAGATAACCCGCCTTATCCAGTAGCTCAATGACACTGCCGAACTGTCCATTATCAAACAGGCTCTGCTCTGAAAACCACGAGTCGTAATCCACTCCCAGCGAGCCGAGGTCAGCGCGAATTTTCTCCAGCATTTTGCGCACCCCAACTTTACCCAAAGCGACCAGCGCCTCAGTCTGGGGCAGATCAATAAATTGCCTGCCGTTTTCATCCAGTATCTGGCGTGCCAGGTCAGTCACATATTGTCCGTGGTAGCCTTCCTGCGGCATCTCCGCATCCACTCCGCAGGCCTGTTGGTAACGTGCATATAAAGAACGGTGAAAGGAGTCCATCTGGTTGCCGGCATCATTTATGTAATATTCCTTCTGGACGTTATACCCAGCGGCTTCCAGAATATTGGCGAGCGTGGAGCCAATCACAGCGCCCCGTCCGTTTCCTACATGCAGCGGACCGGTGGGATTGGCGCTGACAAATTCCACTTGGATGGCGGCGCCTTTTCCAATATCAATATTGCCGAAATCCTCTCCGGCGGCGAGTATATCCGGAACCTGGCGGCATAACCAATCCGGCGAAAGAGTAAAATTAATAAAACCCGGCGCTACTACATCCAGCACGCTGAACTCTGAAGGAAGCTCAATTCGTTTGACAATTTCGCGGCCGATTTCAAGCGGATTTTTCCCCATAGATCTTGCCATCTTGAGCGGCAGTGAAGAGGCATAATCGCCATGACCGGTATTTTGCGGGCGTTCGATTACGATTTCAGGAATCTCCAACCGCGCCAGAACACCATCGCTCTGGGCTTGTTCAATCGCTCCGCGCATCAAACTCTCAATAGTTTGCTTTATATGCAGAATACCACTCATACGAATCCCTCATGGATAAATTAGAGTTAGGATTATACCACACATGCGGGCATGAATTATTCCTCACCCGCCAACCTCGCCACCTGCCTCCTTGTTGAGTCATGACGCTGATTGCTATAATAATGCAACCAAAATGGACACCGAAGCAACTTACAAGCGTATCGTGCTCAAGTTCGGGACCAGTCTGCTTACCGGCGGTAGCGATTGTCTGAACCGAGAGATGATGGCCGACTTAGTCGGACAGGTGGCCGCCGTCCGCGCGCTTGGCGCCGAAATCGTTATCGTCTCCTCCGGAGCAGTAGCCGCCGGCAGACACGCGCTTAAATCAAACGCCGCCCTAAAGGGAGTTCCGTTGCGGCAGGTGCTGGCGGCAGTGGGGCAAGCCCGCCTTATGCAGATATACGAGGAGTTGTTCGAAAAACACGATGTAATTGTGGCACAGGCGCTTTTAACACGAGAAGACATGACCAGCAGAACCGGATATTTAAATGCGCGCAACACCCTCATGAGCCTGATGGACACAGGTATTATCGGCGTCGTCAACGAAAATGACGTCGTTGCCGTTGATGAACTTGAAGGGCTGCGTTTTGGCGATAACGATAATCTGTCCGCTATGGTGGCCAACCTGGTTGACGCCGATTTGCTGGTTATCCTCTCCGATATTGACGGCCTGTACACCGCCGACCCGCGCTCAAACCCGGAGGCACGGCTTATACCGATTGTACATGATATAGACGCCGCTGTTATCGGCATGGCCGGTAATACAGCAGGGAAATTGGGAACAGGTGGCATGGCCACCAAGATCGAAGCCGCCAGGCTGGCAACCTCGTGCGGTATTACGGTTGCCATTGCTAACGGCAGGGAAAAAGATATAATCGTGCGGCTTGCGCAGGGCGCGCTTGCCGGAACACGGTTTGTCCCGTCGAGCAGCAAACTTGAAAGCCGTGCCCGCTGGCTGCTTTCGGGGCTGAGTACGCGGGGGAAACTGATACTGGATAACGGAGCGGCAAACGCTCTGACCGAACAGAATAAAAGCCTGTTGCCGTCTGGCATCAAATCGCTGGAGGGGACATGGGAACGCGGGGATATTGTCGATTTATGCACTGAAAGCGGCGAAAAACTCGGCAGCGGCATTGCCAACTATGCCTTTTCCGATGTGTCCCGCCTGAAAGGCAGGCATTCCCGCGAAATCGCATCGCTGGTAAATCACGCTTACGGCGCCGAAATAGTGCATCGCAATAATATGGCAATTATTCACAGGAGGATCAATGGCATCGGGTAAATTGTATGACCGCGACACCAAGGCTCTGGTAGTCGGGGTGGAATATCGGCTGTTTGACGAAAACCCAACCAACTGGTGGGGCGAACTTACGCTCACGGAATACTTGCGCCTGCCGGACGGCGGCTATTTCCTGGAGATGGCTGACGGGCGCAAAGGCTATTGCCTGTTGACACGCAAACTCAACAAGGCCATATCGGGGCTTTTGCCGCTGCATTGTTTCCGGTTCAGAGGCAGCGGTGAACTGAAGTAACCGCCTGGAGGATGCCATGACTATTCAAAAAGAATTAGCCGATACAGGCACGAAAGCTAGGGAGGCGGCGCGCAAACTGGCCTGTCTGTCAACCGACGGCAAAAACAACGCTCTGCGAAAACTGGCGCAGAACCTGTCGGAACATGCGACGGATATTTTGGACGCCAATCGCGCCGACTATGACGATGCCAAAGCAAACGGCATGAACGACGCCATGCTGGATCGGCTGCTGCTGACTGAAGAACGCATCCGTGGAATTGCCGCCGATATTCTGTCGGTCGTGGCGCTGCCTGATCCGGTGGGTGAGATCTTCGGAATGCGTACCATGCCTAACGGATTGCAAATCGGTAAAAAACGCGTGCCTATCGGCGTTATCGCGGCTATCTATGAAAGCCGTCCCAACGTGACTGTGGATATCGCTTCGTTATGCCTAAAGTCCGGCAACGCCGTCATTCTGCGCGGCGGAAAGGAAACCGTGCGCTCCAACATGGCGCTGACTAAAATCATAAAAGAGTCGATCGCCAGTGAAGGCGTTCCGGCTGACGCGGTGCAGCTCATTGAAAATACCAGCCACGTGTTGGTAGACGAATTGCTCAAAATGCGCGGCGCCATTGATATGGTTATCCCGCGCGGCGGCGCCGGGCTGATAAAATTCGTGAGAGATCACGCTGCGATGCCGGTGGTGGCGGGAGGCATAGGCGTATGTCATACTTATGTCGATGCCGCAGCCGATTTAAAAAAAGCGGTGGCCATCGTTTACAACGCCAAAGTTCAGCGCCCCACTGTCTGCAATGCGCTCGATACGGTTCTGGTGCATAAAGACATCGTGGAGACATACCTGCCCGCAGCGGCGGCAGAATTGAACAAAGCTGGCGTTGAACTGCGTTGCGATGAACGCGCAATCGGCATCATAGGCGGAATAAGCGGTCTCAATGTGAAACCAGCGGTGGAAGAAGACTGGGGCAAAGAATTTCTGGCGCTCATCGCGGCCGTCAGGGTTGTAGACTCGCTTGACGATGCGTTATCTCATATTGAGCGCTATGGTTCGGGGCATTCGGAAGCAATAATCACAGAAGACTATTCCGCTGCCATGCGTTTCCTGAACGAAGTGGATGCCGCAGCAGTTTATGTCAACGCCAGCACCCGCTTCACCGACGGCGCTCAATTCGGTCTGGGGGCCGAACTGGGTATCAGTACGCAAAAGATGCACGCGCGCGGGCCGCTCGGACTGAACGAAATAACTTCATACAAGTGGGTAATCTACGGCTCTGGTCAGGTGAGACCGTAATCAGTTGGTTGTGATTCTGGAAATAGCGTCTCGCTGTGCCTGTAAAAGTTCTGAGATGCCTTTTTGCGCCAAATCCAGAATGCTATTCAGGTTTTGAATGGGGAACGGTCTGGTTTCAGCGGTTCCCTGCACCTCGACCAGCTCGCCTTCCGCCGTCATAGCGATATTGAAGTCCGTCTCTGCGATACAGTCTTCGTCGTAGCACAAATCAAGCAGCGTGTTGCCGCGCACCACACCTACGGAAATAGCGGCAATCGCGCTCCTCAGCGGGATGGAAGATATAATGCCCATATTGGCCAGTGAATGCAAGGCTTGATACAGCGCGACATACGCTCCGGTAATTGAGGCGGTGCGGGTTCCGCCGTCCGCCTGTAACACATCACAGTCCACCATCAATGAACGCTCACCCAGCTCGGAAAGGTTGGTCACCGCTCTCAGCGAGCGCCCGATCAAGCGCTGGATTTCATGGCTACGCCCGGATATTTTTCCACGGGACGACTCTCGCTGACTGCGAGTGCTTGTGGCACAGGGAAGCATGGCATACTCGGCGGTTATCCAGCCGCTCCCCCTGCCTTTGAGAAACGAGGGTACCTTTTCCTCAACGCTTACAGCGCAGGCAACCCTGGTTTTGCCCAGTTCTATAAGAACCGAACCTTCGGCAAAAGAGAAAAATCCAGGAGTTATGCTGACATGACGCAGATCATTATAGGCACGTCCATCAATACGTTTCACAGAAGAATCTTTCTAGTGTTAAAATCGTCACAGTATATCATCGCAAAGGCATCTGCACAATTTATGAAATTAGCAGTTGTCAATAGGTGGTTTTTGATTTTTACGTCACCCATACATCTATACCTTACGGTAATCAATATGTCCGGTTTGTATCGAGGGGGAAATCGTTCGGGATGGTAGATCCTGTCCGCAATGACGTTGGGGATGGGAAAACTGACAGCTGATAGCCCCCCCTCATTAGCCCAAATTTTTCAGATATGACATGAGCCAGTCAAGCGCGGCGCTCGCCGCGCTTTTCTTGTTCTCATCGCGCCCGCCGTGAAAAACATGCTGCCTGTTGTAAGACGTCAGCTGGTGTGCCAACCCGAGATAAAAAAGCCCCACCGGCTTTTCCGGCGTAGCGCCTCCTGGGCCGGCGATTCCGGTATCAGATATGCAAATATCAACGGACAACACCCGTACACCGCCCAGAGCCATTTCCTGTGCCACCTGGGCGCTCACAGCGCCATATTGCTGCAATGTTTCGGCCTTCACCCCCAGCAGGCTGATTTTGGTCTGATTGGCGTAGGCGGTTATTGATCCTTTGTATACTTCGGAACAGCCGGGGGCATTGGTAATGATGTGCGATATAAGCCCGCCCGTGGCCGACTCCGCCACACCCAGCGTTAGCCCCTTTTTGCGCAGTAGCTCCAGTATTTCCAGTTCCAGCTTAAACATAAACAATCCCGACGACAGTATAGACTCACGTGAACCGACGCGCCAGAATTATATCCCGAATGACGTTTGAAGGGAAGCGCCTGTGTTCATTCAGGTGATTAGCGGCACTTGGATGGAAGCGGTCAGCTATCAGTTTTCAGTGGTCAGTTTTCAGTTTCGCACAAGTCCATCCTGGAGGGAGCGCAGCGACCGAAGGATCTGGCGGCGGGGGCTAATCATCCACCACCCCACCGGATGCTTCGTCACTCGCAGGCTCGTTCCTCCAGTATGGATTTATGATCAAGTCCATCCTGGAGGGAGTGTAACGACCGAAGGATCTGGTGGCGGGGAGCGTAACCATCCACAGCCCCACCGGATGCTTCGTCACTCGCAGGCTCGTTCCTCCAGCATGGATTTATGACCAAGTCCATCCTGGAGGAGGTTGTAACGGCAAATTGCTGGTATAGACTCATCCGAACCAACGCGCTAGAATTACGTCCTGAATGGAACCGCTTGCGACACGCATAAGTATAAAGGTAGTGCCGGGTGCTAAAAATAACTCCATAGCAGGCTTTGGAGAAGGCACTTGGCGTGTAAAAATAACGGCCCCGCCGGTTGACGGCAGGGCCAATGAGAAACTGGTCGCTTATTTAAGCCGGGTGCTTGACGTGCGCAAAAGCGCCATATCTATATCCAGTGGACAGTCAGGCCGCATCAAGACACTCTCCATCGACGGTTTATCGGCAAATGAAATCAACGAAAGACTGAAAACAAGTCAGGATTAGTCCTACCAGACCTCTTTGCGCACCGGTACCTTGGCGGTATGCCCACAGTTATGGCACTTGTAATCTGCCGAGTCGAACACCATTTCATCATGGCATACCGGACAGATCACGCCCGAACGCGTCCGCATATAACCGCACTGCAGACAGTGGTCAAACCAGCTGTGCTCGTCAATATCCAGAAAGATATCACCGCCGCAGCGTGGGCAACATTTAGCCTTCCATTTTTGCATTGTTTTCTCCACATTAATCCCAAACGACAAACCCGACAGGGTGAAATAATCTGCTTCCTAACTCACAGAAGTACATCCCTATACGGGACATATGAAATTAGACGCAAAACGGGGATTATAGCCTAAGTTTTAGAGTTCGTCAAGGATGATGTCAAATGGGCACCCGATAGCTCCGGATGCGCATACCGCCTCGCACATACCGCACCACGTGCATTTCTCTCCACCAATAAAGGCAACCTTGTTTCTACTCATCGCCAATCCTGCCTGCGGGCAAACACAGGTGCACAGACCGCAGCCATTGCATTTGTCCATATCAATCTGCGGGTTTGCCACTTATTTCTCCCTGTCCATCATACTAATATACATCGGTTCCTGATTCTGTAACTTTAGTCTCAAAAAACCGGCTCTATCATATCACGCAGACCAGCTTTATTGCGGATAACTATCTGCCGTCCGCGCACTTCAATCAACCGCATGCCTTCAAGATATTTCAGCGACCGGCCGACCACTTCGCGAGCCGTGCCGGCCATAGCCGCAATGTCTCGCTGTGTCAGGCGATAAGGCTCCAGCGGCGTGCCGACATTATTCAGTAAAATGCCGGCGACCCGCCCGGCTACGCTGCGAAACGACAGGTCTTCAACCAGTGAAATCAACTGGCGCACTCGGCCAGCCAGTATCCTTATCACATTCCGCGATAATTCAGGATGCTGCTGAAGCAGTATTTCGACGTCACCGCGCCGGATGCCGTACAGCTTTGCTGCCCCCATTGCCTGAGCATTGACGGGGGATGGTCCGTCGTCGAAGACTGACACATCATTAAAAGAATCTCCGGGGCGCATCAGCAATAGGATTTGCTCCTTGCCGTCTGGAGAGATTTTGAATATCTTGACCACGCCTTCAGCCACAAAATACAGCGGTTCGGATTCGCTGTCCTCATCTAGCACCGGCTCCCCTTTTGACAGCATTTTTTCGAAAACCGCACGTCCGATAACATCAAGCTTGTCGGCCTCAATGCCAGCGAAAAAGGGTGATTGCTTCAGAAATTCCAGTTTGTCGGCCAAAGTATTTCCCGCCGTATTATTTTTCAGCCGTTTCCAGCGCCAGTGTCACCAGAGTTCGGACCGGAATGCCCGTGGCGCCTTTAACGTAATAGCCCTGCTCTTTTTGCGACATGTCCACACCGGCAATGTCGATATGCACCCACGGGGTACTTCCTGCAAACTCGGCCAGAAACAGTGCCGCGGTGATGGCGCCACCGGCGCGTCCTCCGGTATTTTTCATATCCGCCACAGAGCTATTGTTCAGTTCTTTATATTCGTCGAACATAGGCATCTGCCAGCTCAATTCGCCGCTGTTCCTGCCAGCCGCCAACACCATATCGGCCAGGGGTTGATTGTTGGCGAACACACCGCTGGCCACGTTACCCAATGCCACAATGCAAGCGCCGGTCAGGGTAGCTACATCCACGATAGCCTTCGGCTTGATTTTGGCGTTGACATAGGAAAGCGCGTCCGCCAGCGTTATGCGGCCTTCGGCGTCGGTAGTGATAACTTCTATCGTTTTTCCGTTCATGGCTTTTACCACGTCCCCCGGTTTGTAGGCATTGCCGCCGGGCATATTTTCAACCGCGGCCACTACTGCAGTGACATTTACGGACGGCTTGAGCTGCGCAATAGCGGACATGGCGGCGATTACCGCAGCCGCTCCGGCCATATCACCCTTCATATCACCCATGCCATCGGACGGCTTGATTGAGATGCCTCCCGAATCAAAAGTGATACCCTTGCCAATCAGCGCCAGATCAACCACCTGCGTATCCATGCCCTTGTAAGTGAGTATGATAAATTTGGGATCATTGTCGCTGCCACGGTTTACGCTGAGTATGCCGTTCATGCCCAGCGCCCGCATCTGCTCCTGCTCAAGAACGGTTATTCCGAGTTTGTGCTTTTTCGCTATATCCTGCGCGATGCCAGCGATATTGTCCGCCGTCATAAGGCTGCCGGGTTCATTGACCATATCGCGGGCCAGCGCTGTCGCTGCGGCGATGATTTTACCCTTTTTAACACCCTGCACCGCCTGATTGATTTCAGAGGAATCAACAAGCAGTGTAACCCCCGACACTTCGCTGTAATCCGATTTTTTTGTGATATGCCGGCGGAAGGCGTACAGCCCAAGTATGAATCCTTCCGTGACTGCCTGTGCCACACCGACGACTGATATTTTCGAGGCGGGCAGCTGAAAAGCTATCGAGGAGGCTTTTGCCCTCCGGAGAGCGCGTCCGGCGCCGGCGGCCGTCCGCCGCAGTTTGTCAGCGGTCAGGTCCTTTGCCCTGCCCAATCCGGCAACCGCTATCAAATCGGCATGATACCCTTTTGGGGCGTGAAAAATCTCCAGCTCGCCGGATTTGCCGCTGATTCTTCCCATCTCGACAGACTGTGAAATCGCCCCTCCCAGAATTTCATCCAGCAACAATGCTTCCCCGGACAGTTCTCGCGCCCCTTCAAAAAGACCGAACACCAGAGCATTGCTTGCCTGGCAAGACAGTTTATTATCGGCAACAGTGAATTTCATAGCACTCCTCCTGTATTCACTCCACAGCTTATTATAAGATAAATCAGGGGTCACGATTCAAGTCGGCATTTTCCGCCAGCGCCTTATGAAAAAAGTGCAGTCCGCCGCGGGGGACTGCACTTTACGCTGTGAATAATGCTTTGGCAACCTTACTCGGAACGTTTGCGTCGGGTGTAAATAACGAATCCTCCCGCCACTACCGCCAACAACAGCACGCCCGCAATGCCCCATACACCTGTCGCATTTTTCGCCAGCCATGATTGTGGCGGGTCAACATCTGTGTGAACATCTGTTGCCGTGTACTGTGCTGTGACCGTGATGTTCGCCTGAACGTTGGTATAACCGCGATCCCAGCCGGTGAAGGTGTAGCCGGCTCTTGCCGGGTCGGATGGAGCCGTGGCGCTGCTTCCGGATGCTACCTGTTCGGACTTCAGCAGCGCGCCGTTCCAGTTTTCAAACCGTACCGTGTAATAGGTGACAGGCGGCGGAGGCGGAGGCGGTGGTTGGACAGTATTCTGCGTCCAGTTGGCTCTTACGATGACATCGTTTGCCGGCATGGTGAAGGTGGTGGTGGCGCTGCTTGAGTTCGCCAGCGTAACGCCGCCCGAAACAATCGTCCAGCTGGTGAAGGTATATCCGTCTATGGCACCGGCATTGATGGTTACAACACTGCCGGGGGCATAAGTTCCCGTGCCGGTGGTAGAGGCGTAGCTGTCATTGACATGAAGCTGATATACCGTGGGTGGTGGTGGAGTCAGTGTCCAGTTGGCTCTTACGGTGACGTCGCCCGCCGGCATGACAAAGGTGGTGATGCCGCTGTTTGGAGTAAATAGAGTTACGCCACCGGAAACAACCGTCCAGCCGGTGAAGGTGTACCCGCTTCTGGCGCCGGCATGGATGGTCACGATACTGCCATGGGTGTAATTCCCCGCGCCTGTGGGATAGGTATAGCTGTCGTTGACTGTGACTCTATAGACGAGAGGCTGAGGCGGTGGTTGGACAGTATTCTGCGTCCAGTTGGCTCTTACGGTGACGTCGTTTGCCGGCATGGTGAAGGTGGTGGTGGCGCTGTTTGAGTTTGCCAGCGTAACGCCGCCGGAAACAACTGCCCAGCCTGCGAAGGTATATCCGTCTCTGACGCCGGCATTGATGGTTACGACATTGCCAGGGGTGTAAGTCCCAGCGCCGGTGGGATAGACATCGCCGTTGCTAATCGCGCCATCCCAGTCTTCGAATGTTACTGTGTAGAAATTGTCCAATTGCGCCGGCACCAAGCGTGCATAGAGGATGGCGGGGGTGGTAATGGGGAATACCGCCTCGGCGCCGAGTGGGTCGTTGGTGGTGTACCAGCCTGTAATTATATGGTTGGCGTTAGGCGTTATACGTGCGGCAAGCTGTGCCTCTGTAATGG
>Ga0123353_10002189_pt1 | contig 24177 bp, 23 predicted proteins | sample TergutLab28metaG_3_FD_92763 | JGI IMG/M metagenome (GOLD analysis project Ga0123353, IMG submission 92763) | Labiotermes labralis P3 segment gut microbial communities from Petit-Saut dam, French Guiana - Lab288 P3 | ecosystem: Host-associated > Arthropoda: Insects > Digestive system > Gut ... | reverse complement strand
TCCGAGCTCTCCTGGTCCCGCGTGAAGGACCCCTCCGAGGTGCTCAAGGTCGGCGACGACGCCGAGGTATACATCAAGTCCCTCGACCCCGAGAAGAAGAAGATCTCCCTGGGCTACCGCAAGGCCGAGGACAACCCCTGGGAGGTCCTGCGCGCGCAGTATCCCGTCGGGTCCGAGGTGGAGGCCACGGTGGTCAGCTTCACCAGCTTCGGCGCGTTCGCGCGCGTGCTGCCCGGCGTGGACGGCCTGATCCACATCTCGCAGATCGCCAACCGCCGCGTGGAGAAGCCCCAAGAGGAGCTCTCCATCGGCCAGGTGGTCAACGTAAAGATTGTCGGCATCGACTTCGACAAGCGGCGCGTGAGCCTGTCCATCCGCGCCCTGCTGGAGGACGAGGCGCCCGAGATCTTGGACGACCTGCCCGAGGAGGACGAGGTCGTGGCCAGCTCCAGCAGCGAGGAATGATTTGTTCAAATTGACGGTTGTAATTCCAACGAAATTTCCGCCCAAAATCGCCGCGTGATTTGTATGGGAAACCCCCTGTTTTCGACCGGAAACAGGGGGTTTTTGCACACTTCGATTTTTTTCGGATTATCGTTTCTCGATAATTTTAAATCCCTTCGTCAATTTGACGAAACGCTCCGGCAGCTCCGTCCCGAATTTCATTTCCGCCCCCGTCACCGGATGAACGAACCGCACCTCCCCGCAGTGGAGGAAATGCCCGGGCTCCTCCCGGGGCGGCGCGCCGTAGAAATCGTCGCCCAGCAGCGGCGTGCCGTGGTGCGCGAAGTGCACGCGTATCTGGTGCGTTCGCCCGGTCTCGAGCCAAATGCGCAGCAGGCTGATCCCCTCATGATAGGCGAGAGCCTCCCAGTGGGTCACGGCGGATTCGTCGCCGGGCTCCCGGGGATCCTCGTAATCCCGGCAGGCACGCAGCGTGCGGTTCGGAAAAGGCCGATATATCACGTTTTTGAACGTTCCGCAGCCGTGGTATTCCCCGTGCGCGAGTGCAAAATATGTCTTCTCAACCTGGCCATTGAGCTTTGAAGCGGCGTAGCTGTGCAGGCAGCACACCACCAGGCCCGAGGTCCCCTTGTCCAGCCGCCCCGCCGAGCGGAAGGCCGCGGGCCTGCCTTTTCCCGCCAGATAGGCCGCCACGGCGTTGGCCAGGGTGTCGCCCTGGTGGTTGTGGCTGGGGTGCATGGGCAGGGTGGGGGGCTTGTCGATCACCAGGATATCGTCGTCCTCATAGACGATATCGAGGGCATAGGCGATGGGTTCGGGTACGGCCCCGTCGCTTGGAATCGCCAGCGTGAGCACATCCCCGGCCTTTACAGGGTCAATTGTCCGGGCCACGGCGCCCCCGTTGAGCGTCAGCCCGCCGGGCACGCGCTTGAGCGAGTTCGTCAGCCGCACGGAGACGCCCCGCGCGCGCAAGACATGCTTGATGAGACTGCCGTCCTCCTCGGGGGCGACGGTGAAGGTGAGTTCTGTCATTCGGGGAACCCCATCTCGTCGATGAAGGCCTCCTGGAACCCCCTGTGCTCCGCCAGGGGGATTTCAGTGGTTTCCCGGGCGAGGCGCTGCGCCTCTTCACGCAATTTCTGCGAAAACAGCAGCATGGACGCCCCCCGCAGGGCCAGGTTGCCCCCCGCAAAGGCACGTGACGCTAGCGCTTGCGGGATCATGCCGATGGCCGCCGCGTCCTGCGGGTCTAGGTAGCTGCCGAACCCGCCCGCGAGCCAGAGCCGCCCCACCTGTTCCCCTGAGAGCCCGGCCTCCCCCAGCATGGTGACGATCCCCGCCGCCACCGCGGCCTTCACGAGCTGCAGCTTGCGCACATCCCGCTGGGTGAGCACGACGCCGCAGCCGGTGAGCCAGAGCGCCGGGCCGTCCTCCCGCCAGAGCAGGTGCGGGTCGTCCTCCCGGCCCTGTATGGCCCCGGTCTCGTCCAGGGAGCCGAGCTCCAGGAACGCCCGCAGCGCGGAGATGAGCCCCGTGCCGCAGATGCCCCGCACCGGCGCTCCGGGCAGGGCGTGCCAGCGCAGCAGCCCGCCCTCCTGGCTGACCTTGTCCACCGCGCCGGGCAGCGCGGGCATGCCCATCGATATCTCCGCGCCCTCAAAGGCCGGGCCGGCCGCCACGGAGCAGCAGAGCAGCCGCTGATCTGCGTGTATCAACATTTCCCCGTTGGTGCCCACGTCCACCAGCAGGAGATTCCCATCCGCGCGGGTAAAGCCTGCCGCCAGCGCCCCGCAGGTGATGTCCGCGCCCACAAAGGCCGTGATGCAGGGGGGGAGGTAGACCTCCGCGTTGGGCAGCAGATCCCACGGTTGCATGCCGCCGAAGAGGCTCTGCGGCGTGTAGGGGCAGCGGCCCATCCCGGCGGGGTCCAGCCCGGCGAAGAAGTGCAGCATGGCCGTGTTGCCGGTGAGCACCGCGCGGCTGACCGCCTCCGGCGCGACGCCCGTCTGGGCCAGCATATCGCGCAGCTGCGCCCGGATGCAGGCGTGCAGCGCCCTGTGGTTCCCGCCGATGCGGCTGATCACGTCGGCCCCGAAGGCGCTCTGCCGGTTCATCTCGCTGACGACCGCGACGGGCTCCTTCCCGGGGAATTGATACGCCGCCAGGGTGATGGTGGTCGTGCCGATGTCGACCGCCAGGCCGAGCGTGCCGGGCGCGTTGCCGTCATAGCCGGGCAGGTCGCCATGGGCGTTGGCGGTGATGGGGGCGTCTTCGGGCAGAAGAATTTCAACAGGGCCTTGCAGCTCGCAAAAGCAGGCCAGCCGCCACTGAAATCCCTCGGGCGTCAACCCCGCCTGTGGCGTGGAGGCATATTTTTGCAGCAAGGCGGCCTCCTCCGGCGAAACAGGGGAGACCTCCCCATGCAAGGGCACCCCGCAGTTGCCGCAGTGACGCCGCCCGCCGCAGGGCAGGGGCACGGACAGTAGCTCCCGCAGGGGCTGGCCGGGGTATTCCGGTGTGATCGTATGGTTCAAAATTCGATCTCCATGCCGTCATAAGATGCCAGGAAGCCGACCTGCGCGGCCTCCTTCACGAGGTCGTCGTGGGTCAGCCCGCCGTTGTGGGAGAAGTGGTGCGCACAGAAGATGGTCGCGGCGTCCGCGCAGCCGATGTAGATCAGCCGGTCGCGCACCTCTGTGCCGACCTCCAGGCACATGTGCCCGTGGCGGTAGTCCCGCATGATCATCCCCGTGCAGTCCAGCGAGACGTAGTCGAACCGGGGCCGCACCCGGGTGAGGTAGTCCCAGGTCGCCTCCGTAAAATACCCGGTGTCGTTGGCGTAGAGCATCGCCTTCTCCGCGCGCTCGATGGCGTAGATCACCGGGCCGGCGGCCGCGCTGTGGTCGGCGGTCAGGGCCGTCACGGCGAAACCGTCAACCCTGTTGCCGGCGTCAACTCCGTTGCCGGCGTCCACCATGAAGGGCGCGAAGGCCGCGATCTCGTGCAGCTCGATCACGTTGCGGTGCTCCAGGCTGTCGCCGTCCTGCGCGCGCACGTACTCCATGGCCTTCGCCGTGGCGTAGACCCGCAGGGGCTGCGTGTGAGCGATGTCCCAATCGCCCACATGGGCGAAGCCCGGCTTGCGGTTTTCGAAATCCTGGGCGTAGAGGTGGTCCTGGTGCGCGTGCGTGAGCAGCAGGGCGTGGATGGACGGCAGGTCGAGGCCGCCGTGCAGCATGTGTTCGTAGGTATCCGGCGGGAAATCGATGAGCAGCTGGCCGTCGACCAGCGCCTGTGACCGCGTGCGTATGTTCCTGCCGCCCAGCCGCAGGGACTCCCTGCACACCGGGCAGGTGCAAAACATGCCGGGGATGCCCTCCGCCGCAGCGGTGCCGTAATACTTCAGATGCATAGAAAAAATCCACCCTTCATTGCTTTTTCAACAGCAATAGTATAGCGGATTTTACGTTCTCTGTCAAGTTAAATCAATCGTCAGCGCCGCACCGGGCAGCGCCAAGCTGCGCGGCACGCCGTCCGCGTCCACACGGGCGGTGTAGGCCAGGCCGCCGATGGCGCCCGTCATCTCCCAGCCGCCCGCGACGCGCCTGACGTTCGCCTCCTCCGGCTGCGCAAGCATCCGCAGGGCCTCGCCCAGCAGGCCCGCGGCGCCCGCCTGGGGCAGGCAGGGTGTGGGTAGGGTGAGCTCCATGTCCCCGTAGCCCACGATGGCCGTGCCGCCCTCCAGCCGCAGGGTCATGCCCTCCAACTCGGGCAGGCCCGCGAACTCCAGGCGCAGCGAGCCGGGGCAGGCCTGCTCCAGCGCCGCCGTGAAGCGCTTTTCGCCGAAGGTGATGTCCGCCCGGGCGGTGAAGCTCTGCGGCGGCGGGGGCGGCAGCTTGGGCTGGCAGGCGGAGAGGAGGAGGAGGGAGGGAAGGCATAGGAGAGGAGCCAAAAATCTTGCTTTTTTTCCGGCGTGGCAAAGCCGCGCCCTACAGGGATTCGGCCCAAGGCCGTGGATTTTTCCCCACCCCTGCAACTTCATCCAAAGGGCCTTTGGCCCTATCCCTGTAGGGCGCGGCTTTGCCACGCCGAACGAAATAAATATTTTTTTCAAACAGAATCACGCTTTCATTCAAAGAGTGAAAGCAGCCCCTTGAGTTCCTCCAGGCAGTCGAGGGCCGTCATGCCGCGCCGGGAGGTCCTCTCCGCCGCCCGTAAACCCGCGAGGCCGTGGAGGAGCACCGCGCAAACGGAAGCCTCGAAGGGGGCCATGCCCTGCGCCAGCAGGGAGGCCAGCATGCCCGCCAGCAGGTCGCCGCTGCCGCCCTTGGCCATGCCGGAGTTCGGGGGCAGGGGAGTGGTGAACGGTGCCCTGCCCGGCGCAGCGACCACGGTCTGCGCGCCCTTGAGCACCAGAACGCAGCCGTGTTCCTCCGCGAACCGGGCGGCGGCGTCTTCACGGTCAAGCTGGATTTCGGCGATGGGCAGGCCGGTCAGGCGGGACATCTCGCCGGGGTGGGGGGTGAGGACGGGCATATCGCAGGGGGTGGCTTTCAGCACATCTATATGTGCGGCCACGGCGTTTATGCCGTCGGCGTCGAGCACCAGCGGGCAGGCGATCTCCCGCAGCAGGGCGAGGGCGATCTCCTCCGTATCGGCGTTCAGGCCCAGCCCGCAGCCCAGCAGCACGGCGGATTTGCCCGCGAGGGCCTCCCGCAGGGCTGGCAAGGCCGAGACGTGCAGCGTGCCCTGGCGGTTACCCGGCAATGGCAGCAGCGGCGTGACGGTCAGCTTCGCCGCCAGGGGCGCGTAGATCTGCCGCGGGAAGGCCGCCGTGACCAGCCCCGCGCCGCAGTGCACGGCCCCCAGGGCAGCCAGCGCGGCGGCCCCCTGGTAGCGCTCGCAGCCGCAGACGCTCAGCACGTGGCCGAAATCGCCCTTGTTGCCGCAGGGGTCGCGCTGGGGCAGCAGTTCCCTGATCCTGGACAGGATTTCGTCATTCATCCTTGACATCCCCCGGAAATGTGGTATAATAGACCCTATCTTTTTGTAAAGAGGTGCCTGCAATGTTTGATAAAAAAGACTTTTTGCTCCTGATGGAGTATTCCCCGGAGGAGATTGCCGCGCTGCTCGATCTTGCGGCTGATTTAAAGGCGAAAAAGCGCAATCGCCAGCCGCATGCCCTGCTGCCGGGCAGGACCCTCGGCATGATCTTCGAGAAGTCCTCCACCCGCACGCGGGTCTCGTTCGAGGTGGGGATGGTCGACCTGGGCGGCCACGCGCTGCTGCTCAGCCCCCACGACATGCAGCTGGGCCGGGGCGAATCCGTCGAGGACACCGCGCGGGTGCTCTCGCGCTACCTGGACGGCATCATGATCCGCACCTTTGAGCAGGAGAAGGTGGAGAAGCTGGCGCGGTGGAGCACCGTCCCGGTCATCAACGGCCTGACGGACTTCGCCCACCCCTGCCAGGTGGTGGCCGACCTGCTCACCATCCGCGAGCACAGGGGCCGTCTGGAGGGCCTGACACTGTGCTACATCGGCGACGGCTTCAACGTGGCCAATTCGCTGATCGCCGGGGGCATCAAGGCCGGCATGAAGGTGCGCATGGCCTGCCCTTCAGGGTATGAGCCCGACGCGGACATCATGGCCTGGGCCGCGCAGGAGGGCGACTTCCTCTGCACGCCGGACGTCATGGCCGCGGCCGCGGGCGCCGACGTGCTCTACACGGACGTGTGGGCCTCCATGGGGCAGGACGACGAGATCGAGGCGCGGCGCAAAATCTTCGCGGGCTATCAGATCAACCAATCGGTCGTCGATATCGCCGCGCCCGGCTGCATGGTGCTGCACGACCTGCCCGCCCACAAGGGCGAGGAGATTGCCTTCGACGTCTTCGAGGCCCACGCGGGGGAGATCTTCGACCAGGCGGAGAACCGCTTACACGCGCAGAAAGCGATTCTTGTCACGCTGATGCAATAAACCGTTCCAGGTTCTCCCTCCCGATCTTCAGCGCATCCACGCAGTCCTCCATGCCCTCGAACTCGATGCTCACATAGCCGTCATAGCCCGCGCGCCGCAGGTTGCCGATGCACTGGCGCACGGGCACGTTCCCGTGCCCGATGATGGCCCCGCGCAGATAGTTCCCGCTACGGCTGCGGAACCAGCCCTGGCCCGGGTCGTCGCCGCTGCCCGGCTTGGCATGGAAGTCCTTGGCGTGCACGTGCAGGGCGAGGGCGGCCACGTTGCCCGTGGCAACCGCCGGATCCTCATCCGCGCACATAAAATTGCCGATGTCCACCAGCGCGCCGAAGTTCGGGTGGCTCACCGCGCCCACCAGAGCCGCTACGCGCTCACTGTCCTGGCAGAAGTAGCCGTGGTTCTCCACCATGGTGATGACGCTCTTTTCGGCGGCGTACTCCGTCACCATGCGGCAGCCCCGCGCCAGCAGGGGAAGGGCCTCGTTGAAGCTGGAATGCGCGCCGCGAAGCGCTTTGAAACCGCGGGTTGCGTCGTGGCGCATTTTGTATACGCCCAGAATATGTGCGATGTCCACCTGGCCGTACAGGCGCTCGGCCTCGGCTTCGATCGAGTCTGCCCGCAGAAAATCGGCCCCCACGGTGTAGCAGACGATGGGGAACCCCAGGCGCTCGCTCTCCTCGCGCAGGCGCGCGGCGGTTTCCATGTCCACGTCGGTGAACTCGATGCCCGCGAAGCCAAGCTCCTTGGCCAGGCGCAGGCGCTCCAGGGGCGTGCTGTTCATTTTACTGAAGCTGTAGCTGCTCACACTGATCTGCATGGTATCTCCTCCTTTGCTGATAGCCTATTGTACCACATATTTTCCCGCCGGGCAAGCAAAATCCTTGCTTTTTGCGGCAAAAAGGTGTATACTGGTACAATCCCCCATGCGCATATCAATGGGTGGGGGGTGATGATGTGCGGCGTTTGCGACGCAGTCCCCGGCTGAGGATCCGATTTCGAGTGATCGGGCGGCGCGGGCCGGGCGCCGGGGGGATTCGCCCGCACACCCTCGCGCTGCTGCTGGCATTGGCGGCGTTCATCGCGGGCTTCTGCGCGGTCCTGGAGAGGCGCGTGGCCCCGCAGGTGCAGGCCCTGGCGGAAATTGTCGCCGAACAGCAGGCCGCGCAGGCGATCTCCGCCGCCGTGGAGCGGGTGCTCACCGAGGAGCAGGTGACCTACGAACGGCTTGTGCGCTTCAGCGACGGCGAGCTGCGCTCCATCCGCACCGACGCCGTGGAGATCAACCTGCTGCGGGGCAGGATCAACGACGCGGTGGAACAGGCCGTCACCCTGCGGCGCGGGCGGCTGAAGCTGCCACTGGGAGCCCTGCTGGGCAGCAGCCTCTTCGCGGGCGCGGGGCCGAACATCACCGTGCCGCTGACCATGGCGGGCAGCGCCCTGTCCGACATCCGCAGCGAGCTGACCGGCGCGGGCGTGAACCAGACCATGCACCGCATCCTGATGGACCTGCGCGTGACCCTCTCGGTCATCCTGCCCGGCGGCGTGGCGGCCAACGAGGTCGAGCTCACCGTGTGCCTGGCGGAGACCGTCATTGTGGGGAATGTGCCGCAGGGGCTGATCACACAGAAATAGAGGATTTTCAATGCGCGTGGCTGACCAATGGAAGGACTACGCCCTCCTGGACTGCTCCGACGGCGAACGCCTGGAGCGCTGGGGGGAGGTTCTTTTGGTCCGCCCGGACCCGCAGGTGATCTGGAAACGCGAACAAAGTTCGCGATGTGGGATGCAGAGCCCGCTGTGGGGCAAGGCCCACGCGCGCTACGAGCGCTCAGCCAGCGGCGGGGGAAAATGGGAGAAGCTGCGCCCCATACCGGAGGAGTGGCAAATTTCCTATCGGGAATTAAAATTTGGCGTCAAGCCCATGGGCTTCAAGCACACGGGGCTGTTCCCCGAGCAGGCGGCGAACTGGGACTTGCTCGCCGCGCATATACAAAAGTCGGACAGGCCACTGAAGGTGCTGAATTTGTTTGCCTACACCGGCGGGGCGACCCTCGCGTGCCTGGCGGCAGGGGCCCATGTGACCCACGTGGACGCCGCCAAGGGCATGGTCCAACGCGCTCGTGAAAATGCAGCGCTGAGCGGCCTCTCAGACCGCCCCGCGCGCTGGATTGTGGACGACTGCGTCAAGTTTGCCCAGCGGGAGAACCGCCGGGGGAGCAGGTACGACGTGATCTTGCTCGACCCGCCCTCCTACGGGCGCGGCCCGGGCGGCGAGGTCTGGCAGCTCACCGAGGAGCTGGACGGCTTCCTCGCCCTGTGCGCCGGGCTGCTGGCGGACAGGGCCATGCTGCTGCTCAACAGCTATTCGGCCGAATTGTCACCGTCGGTGATGCAATACCTGCTGGCGCGGCGCTTGGGCGGGCAGGTCACCTGCGACGAGATCGGTCTGCCGGTGGAGTCCACGGGGCTGGTGCTGCCCTGCGGGAGCACGGCGATATGGGAGGGGACGCAATGATTGACATCAAACAAATCGAGTGCCCGGACGAGAAGTCCGCGGTCACCCTTGCGGTTATGCACAGCCTGCCCAAGTGGTTCAGCCCGCCGGAGGACATCGACCGCAAGGCCGTACTGTATCGGGAATTTCCCTTCTTTGCGGCCTATGACGACGCAAAGGCGGTTGGATTCCTGGCGCTGAAGATACACAACGAATACACGGGGGATATACACAGCATCGGCGTGCTGGAGGACTACCACCGGCACGGCATAGGCGCGAAGCTGCTGGCCGCGGCGGAGGACTACCTGTGCGAGCGAAATTACAGGTATCTCACGGTGAAGACCCTGGACGCATCCTGTGACTACGAACCCTACCAACGCACGCGTAAATTTTATTTTAAGCAGGGCTTTGTGCCCCTCGAGGTCTTTCCGCTGCTCTGGGACGAGGAAAATCCCTGTTTATTTTTAGTGAAAGGGCTGCTATGAACCAACCCCTGATCGAATTTCAGAATGCCGCCTACGCCTACCCCGCCGAGGAGGGCGTGGAGCCCCTGCCCGCCGTGCGAAACCTCAGCTTCGCCATCGGGCGCGGGGAGTTCGTGGCGATGGTGGGGCACAACGGCTCGGGGAAATCCACCGTGGCCAAGCTGTGCAACGGGCTGATCGCGCCGCAGGAGGGCGTGGTGCTGGTGGAGGGCCTGGACACCTGCCTGGAGGAGAACCTCTTCGAGGTGCGCCGCCGGGTGGGCATGGTGTTCCAGAACCCGGACAACCAGATCATCGCGGCGGTGGTGGAGGACGACGTGGCCTTCGGGCCGGAGAACCTCTGCGTGCCGCCCGACGAGATGCGCGCGCGCGTGGACGAGGCGCTCAAGGCGGTCGGCATGTACGATTTGCGGCTGTCCGAGCCCCACAAGCTCTCCGGCGGGCAGAAGCAGCGTGTGGCCATCGCGGGGGTGCTCGCCATGCGCACCGACATGATCGTGCTGGACGAATCCACCGCCATGCTGGACCCCGGGGCCGCTTTGAAGTGATGGACACCGTGCTGCGCCTCAACCGCGAGCGGGGCATCACGGTGCTGTTCATCACGCATTTCATGGACGAGGCCGCCCGGGCCGGGCGCGTGATGGTGATGGACGGGGGGGAAGTCCTGCTGGACGGCCCGCCGCGCGAGGTGTTTGCCCAGGCGGATGTGCTGCGCAAGGCCGGGCTGGAGCTACCGGTGCCGGCGCTGTTCGCGGGGATGGTGCGGGAGGAGTTTCCGGGGATGCCCGAGGGGGTACTGACGGAAGAAGAATGCGCGCAAGCGATTATGAGGATATTTGAATGAACGCCATCGAAACCCGCAACCTCACCTACCGCTACCCCAATACAATCAAAGCCATCCCCGCCGCCATCGAGGGCATCGACCTGCGCGTGGAGGCCGGCGAGCTGCTGGCCGTCATCGGGCACACGGGCTCGGGCAAGAGCACCCTCGTGCAGCACCTCAACGCCCTGCTGAAGCCCACACAGGGCCTCGTGCTGGTGGACGGCAAGGACATCTGGGAGAACAAGAAGGCCATCCGCGCCGCGCGCTTCTGGGTTGGCCTGTGCTTCCAGTACCCGGAGTACCAGCTCTTCGAGGAGACCGTGGAAAAGGACATCGCCTTCGGTCCGAAGAACATGGGCCTTGATGCCGGGGAGATTCACCGGCGGGTGCTGCGAGCTGTGGAGTACGTCGGCCTGCCGCGCAGCTGCCTGGCGAAGTCGCCGTTCGACCTCTCCGGCGGGGAGAGAAGGCGCGCGGCCATCGCCGGGGTGATGGCCATGGAGCCCCAGGCACTGGTTCTGGACGAGCCCACGGCGGGCCTCGATCCCATGGGCAAGGAGCAGATCCTCGCCATGATTTTGCGCTACCGCGAGGAGACCGGCCGCACGGTGATCTTGATCTCCCACAACATGGAGGAGGTCGCCCGCATGGCGGACCACGTGCTCGTGATGGACAAGGGCCGCTTGGGCCTGTACGGCACGGTGGAGGAGGTGTTCTCCCGCGGTGAGAAGCTTGCCGCCATGGGGCTGACCGTGCCGACGGTGACGCGTATCTTCATGCGCCTGCGCGAGTTGGGCCTGCCGGTGGGGACCGGGGTGTATACGATGGAGCAGGGGATTGCGGAGTTGCGCAGGTTGAAAGGGGAGGGGGCATAATGTATCCGACATTGGAGACAGAACGCTTATTGTTAGAGTCGCTGCAAGACAACGATTTAGATGATATGTATGCGCTATACGCAAATCCGGCGGTCGCCGCCACAATGGAGCATTGGGATTCCATACAGGATTACGAGAGATACCAAAAAGAATTCCCCCAAATGGTGGCGGGCGACGACTATTTTACCATCCGGCTAAAAGATACCGGCCGCTTTATCGGATGTATATTGCTGCACCAATATGTGAAGCGGAACAAGATCGACTATTCACAAATGCTCGCTGCGATACTGCCTGAATACTGGGGTTGCGGCTATTGCACAGAAGCCACGAAGAAGCTACTGCATTTTGCCTTCATAGGCGTAAAAACGCCATGGGTTTGCGCCAATCAATTCCAGGATAACCCTGCGGCGGGCAAGGTGTTACAGCGCTGTGGATTGCGCTTCCACGCTGCATTAAAAAATCAAAATCGGCTGTATGACCAGTACCGCTATACAAAAGCGGATTATTTGAAATCCAACCAAATCGCCGCGGAAGAAACGAATCCGTACGATTATGTTTTTCCCATAAAGAGAAGTCCATATAGTTACGGCAATCCAATCCGCAAGATTGATGCAATCGAGTATATCGAGCAGCCGACAGAGTACACGTGCGGCCAATCTGTGGTTGCCATGCTTGCCGGTGTTTCCGTAGAGGAGGCAGTCTCGGTTTCGCAGACCGAGTATGGCATGGATATTCCCGAGATGCGGGACGCGCTGGCTTGGTACGGGTTCAAAACGGCAACGAGGGAACGAAAAAAGTATAGAAGGCTTCTTGGCGGCAAATTGCCGGATTGCTGCGTTTTAAGCGTGCGGCTGCCCGAATATGGGCATTGGTCGCTGTATTATAAAGGCAAGTTTTATGATCCTGAGTTCGGTGTGCTGGATAAGCTGCCTGAACAGGCGAAGCTGGTTTCTTATTGGGAGGTCATATGATCAAAGACATCACCATCGGCCAATATTTCGCGGGGCATTCGCCCCTGCACCGCATGGACGCCCGCATGAAGCTCACGCTCACGCTGGTGTTCATGGTGGTGATCTTCGTGTGCCACAACTTCTTCTCGCTGGGGCTGCTGGCATTGATGACCGTCGCGCTGTGCGCGCTCTCGCGCGTGCCCACGGGGATGCTGCTGCGCTCGCTGCGGCCCATCATCTTCCTCGTGCTGTTCACCAGCGTGCTGAACATCTTCTACTCCGGCGGGGAGAACCCCACCGTGCTGGTGACCATCCCACTGTGGAAATGGCAGCCCACCATCACCCTCGAAGGCATCTACACCGCGGTCTTCACCGCCGTGCGCATCATCTGCCTGATCGCCGTGAGCTCGCTGCTGACGTACACCACCACGCCCAGCATGCTCACCACGGGGCTGGAACGCCTGCTCTCGCCGCTGGCGAAGCTGCGCGTGCCGGTGGGCGTGTTCGCCATGATGATGACCCTGGCGCTGCGCTTCGTGCCCACGCTCATCGAGGAGACCGACCGCATCATGAACGCGCAGAAATCCCGCGGGGCGAACCTGGAGACCGGCAGCCTGCCCCAGCGGGTGAAGGCCTTCGTGCCGGTGCTGGTGCCGCTGTTCGTCTCGGCGTTTAGGCGCGCAGCTGAATTGGCATATGCCATGGAGAGCCGCTGCTACACCGGAGAGGGCAAACGCACCAGCCTGAAGCAGCTGAAATTTTACGCGCGCGATTACGTTTCCGCCGGGTGTATGGTCGCGGTCACGGGCGGGGTTGTGGTGCTGAATCTGTTTTTCGAGAAGGTGCTGTAAATATTCAATTTTCAAGGTGCATGGGGCTTGAAAAAATTTACCCCTACACTATACCCGCGGAAACCCCTGTTTTGGCGCGCTTTTTTGCGCCAAAACAGGGGCTTTCAACCAATGGTTGAAAAAACAGGTGCTTTTCATACTTTTTCAAGCTTTTCGACGATCGTTTTGCATACGGCGAGCGCTTCGCCCACCGGCAGGCCAGTCTCCCCGGACGCCTCGAGAAACTCGACGTGTTCCAAAATCAGATTTGTGAAAATCGAAATGTTTTCGATGGCCTTTTGCCGCTTTTCCTCGCCCTCCAATATGATCCAGCGCATGACCTCGGAGGTGTAAAATGTCAAGCCGCTTGCGTATTCCATGGCCTTTCGCTTGTCGCCGATCAGGTTGTAGGCATAGGCGAGCTGCTGAAACGAATTGGCCTTCGTGCAGTCGCCCGGGTCGTCCGGGCACTCCTCGATGATACGCTTGTGCAACGCGATCACCTCGCGGACATCATTTTCCTGCTCCTCCTTTGGCGCGTCATACGCCTTACGCCACAAAACCCTGGCAAGCCAGCTCAATAGGTTGTAGTCGTTCGGAAGCTCGGCGACAGCGCGCCTGGCGATCTCGATTGCCTCGTCAAAGTGATTTTCCCGGTATTTTTCGTGGATCGCGGTCCAGAATTGCTTCGCCTTTGCCTGCCTGTGCACAATGTCGACACCCAGCAGGTCGTCGACTGTGACCCTGAAAAACGCCGCGAGCGGCGGCAGCATTTCGATGTCGGGCAGGTTGACCCCCGTTTCCCAGCGGCTCACGGTCTGCGGCGAGACATGAAACGTGTTCGCGATCTGCTCCTGCGTCAAATCGCGGGCCTTGCGGAACTGTTTGAATTTTTCGTGAAAATAGATTGCCATGGGTGACACCCCTTTCTGCCAACAGTATAGCAGCTTCCTTCGCGAAAGCCAACCGCATGCTGCGCGGGAAATACACACGCGATGCGTGAGATGAAAAAAACCGTCCGGATGGACGGTTTTTTTATGCTTACAGTTAGAATTCTTCGGCCAGCTCCAGCGCGCAGTCCTTGGTCATCTTCCCGCAGGCCGCGATGAACGCCTCCGGGGCGATGCCGTTCACCTGCTGGCCGGTGCGAATACGCAGGGAGATCGTGCCGCCGTCGCGCTCCTGGTCGCCCACAATGACGATGTAGGGCGCGAGCTCCTGCCGGAAGGTCTTCACCTTGTTGCCCATGGTGCCGTTGGAATGGTCGACTTTTACGCGCAGGCCGGCCTGTTGCAGCTTTGCCGCGATTTCGTCGGCGTAGGCGGCGTGCTCCTCCTCCCGCACGGGAACCACGCCCACCTGGAGAGGGGAGAGCCAGAAGGGGAATTTGCCCGCGAAGTGCTCGATAATGATGCCGATGAAGCGCTCCAGGGAGCCGAAGACCGCGCGGTGGACAACCACGGGGATTTTCAGCTGGCCATCCCTATCGGCGTAGGTCATTTCGAAATTGCGGGCCAGCTGGAAGTCCAGCTGGATGGTGGCGGTCTGCCAAACGCGGCCCAGGGCGTCGGTCACCTTGATGTCGATCTTCGGGCCGTAGAACGCGCCGCCGCCCTCGTCCACCTTGTAGCTGCCCGCGCCGTACCGGGCGTCAAGCACCTGTTTGAGCTGCTGTTCCGCCTGATCCCAAAGCGCGATTTCGCCCATGAAGTCATCCGGACGGGTGGACAGGGTGGGGGAGACCTTCAACCCGAATACGTCGTACAGCAGGTCCGCGATGTCGAGGATGTCATTGATTTCATCGGGAATCTGCTCCTCGGTGACGAAGTTGTGCGAGTCGTCCTGGTGGAATCCCTGTACGCGGAACAGGCCGTGCAGCGTACCGGATGGCTCCCTGCGGTGTACGTGCCCGATCTCCGCGATGCGCAGCGGCAGGTCCCGGTAGGAGCGGGTCTTGCGCAGGTAGGTCAGGATGGCATTGGGGCAGCTCATGGGCTTCAGCCCGTAGATCTGCTCCTCGGAGAGCTCGACCAGGAACATGTTTTCCTGGTAGTGGTCCCAGTGCCCCGAGGTTTTCCAGAGAGAATAGTGGTTGAGCTGGGGCGCCAGGATCTCCTGATAGCCCCGCGCGTAGTGCACCTCGCGCCAGAGGGCCAGCAGGGTGTTGTAGAGCTTCACGCCGTTGGGCAGCAGATAGGGCATACCCGGGGCTGTCTCGTCCAGAAAGAATAAATCGAGCTGCGGCCCCAGCCTGCGGTGGTCGCGCTTTTGCGCCTCCTCCAGGAAGGCCAGGTATTCCTTGAGTCCCTGCTTGTTGGGAAACGCGTTGACGTACACCCGTTGGAGCATGGGGTTGTGCTCGTCGCCGCGCCAGTAGGCCCCCGCCACGGAGGCGATCTTGAAGGCCCAGGACAGCAGGGCCTGCGCGTTTTCCACGTGGGGGCCGCGGCAGAGGTCCGCGAAGTCCTCGCCGGTCCAGTAGACAGAGAGAATTTCCCCTTCGGGCAGGGCTTCGATCAATTCGGTTTTGTAGGGGTTGCCCGCGAAGAGCACAAGGGCCTCAGCCTTGCTCAATTCTTTGCGGGTGAAGGGTTCGCGCCGCCGGAGGATCTCCGTCATTTTAGCCTCGATGGCCGCATAGTCGACCTCGGCGATGGTATGCGGCAGGTCGAAGTCATAGTAAAACCCGTTGTCGATCGCGGGGCCGATGGCCAGCCGCACGTCGCCGAACAACTCGCACACGGCTTTGGCCAGCACGTGTGCCAGGCTGTGGCGTCCAAGTTCCAGAATTTCCTTCTCTTCCGGCATTGATATCGCTCCCATCCAAACATTAACTTCCCATAAGTGTATCAAAAAGCCGGGGCAATTGCAAGTGTTTTTTCCGGGAAAGCGCAAAAAACTTTCTCAATACTTGTCGATGCTCTCCATGGCGAGCACAAACACGGTCGCGCCGCCCACCGTCACGGTGGCGTCCTCCGGCAGGTCGCCGTTGCGCAGGCCCGCGCCGTAGGAGCCCACGGTGCGCGCCTTGTGGCGGCGCGTGCGCGAGTACTCGTCGATGATCTGCTTGGCCGTGGGCACGTCGGCATCCTCCGCGCCGATGAGGAAGGTGGTGTTGCCCGTCATGAGGAAGCCGCCCTGGGTGGAGAGCTTGGTGACGATGAAATTTTCCTTCGTCAGGGCGGAGGCCACCACGGCGCTGTCGTCGTTGTTGACAATGGCGATGATGAGTTTCAATGTATCAAATCCTTTCAGGTTTATTGCCGCTATAGATTGAAGTGTTCCTCCAGAAGCTTCAGCGTCCCCTCCGCCGTGCTTTCGCCGCCGCGGACGATGCTGAACAGATTGTGCTCCCTCACCTGTGCGAAGACCTTCTCGACGCCGATCCGGAACAATTCGTCCTGCACCGCGATTTTTTTCTCGGGCTCCTTCAGCGAAAGGATGCAATCCAGAAAATCCTTGTGGTCGGCCCTGCTCCCGTAATATGCGCAGGTGACAAGCTCCGGCGGGGCCAGCAGGCAGGCGATCCTGTTGTATTCGGAAATTTCCGTCAGCAGTGGGATCGGCGCGCAGACGTCGGCGACGACCGTTCGCGCCTGTGAAAGCTTGATGAGCTCGATGATGGCGTACTCCAGGTATTCGTCGTATTCGCCGCGGCCGCCGCTGTCCGCCAGAAACTCCCCGGCGGAGCGGCTGAAGAATGCCTCCCAGTCGGTGGTCTCCCGCTTGGCCGCCGAGTGCCTCTGGTATTTCTCGCTGCAGATGGACCGGTAGACCCGGAAGCTCTCCTCGTGCCAGTTGTCGTTGAAATGGAGGAACCCGTATTTTTCGCACAGCGCCCTGGCCGCGGTGGTCTTCCCGCCGCAGGCCGTCCCGACCAGAAAATACACGTTGCGCAGGCTGTGCTTCAAGATGTTTTCCGCGATGTTCATGCAATCATCCCTTTCCTCACAGATTCGGCAGGATCATCCGCCGGCTGCGGAGGTCCAGGGCGTCGAGGTTGGGGATCTCGTAGCGGTTGTCGTTGGCGTCCTTGATGAGCACGCGGCCGTCGAACAGCTGCTTGACGGTGTTGTTGTGGTCGCGCACCTCAAAGGTGTATTCGCCCCGGTCGGTCTCCACCGTCCACATCCAGATCTTGAAGTTCTCGCTCATCTTGACGAAACGGATGATGCGCGGGATCATGTAGTACTCCTGCAGGCTGCGCTCCAGCACCGCGCGGCTGTCCGGCTCCAGGCGCGAGATGTCCCGCACGATGGCCTGCTCCACGCCCTCGCTGTCCAGCAGGGTGATGTACTTGTCCAGCCCGCTGACGGGGAACAGCCGCCGGGGCTCCAGGCCTTCGAGCACCTCGCCGCTGTCGAAGAACTCCACATCCACGAGGATGCCGTCGTTCTCGGTGACGCGGGCCTCTGTGGAATCGATGTAACGTAGGATCATGGGGACACCTCCGTTGGAGCCGCCAACAGTTGCTCCCGCGATATCAGCGTCATGCTCGCGTCCTCGGGATCAACGCCCTCCGGCAAAAGATATACCATGCGGCCGGAATCCCTCAGCTCCGGCGCGTTGCCCCGCCAAAGCGAAAACTCGAACGCGCAGGGCATCAGGAAGCACGATAGATATCTATCCCTGAAAAATTGGCCGCCGTTCAAGTTGTAACGCGCGATTTCCAGTGGCTTTTTGTGCGTGAAACGTTCGCGTGCTTCCATCAAGTCCAGAACCCTGCCGGTTTCATCTGTCAGGTAGAGATCAAACGACGGGTCAAGCATGACCCAGCGCTCCTCCTCCGGCAGAAAAACATGGACCGTCACATGCCAGAAGCCGGAGCCGTGGGCGGCGGCCTGCCAGACCGGCATGGCGTAGATTCCCACCGCCATGAGGCAATCCGAGAGGGCGATGGCCTTCGCGGCGCAGTTGACGGCGTGGGAAAACTTGTTTTGGAGCGCGTACTCCATCAACGTGAGAAATTGCTTTTCAGGCTTCTTGGGATCGTATGTACTGTAGCCGCTGTATTGTGTGTTTGAGCAGAACCACCCCATCAGACTGGCCGCGCGCGTCAACGTGTCGCCGTCTCCGGCCTTTTCCCGCAGGGGGTACAGCCGGTTCAGCTCGTCATAGACTGGCAGGTGGGTAAATTGATAACGGAGCTCCCCGCCGCCCTCCCGGTCCATGGAGGGATGCGCCACAACATTCTCCAGATATTTGCGTGTGTTGGGCTTTTCAGCCTCCATCAGCATGATTTTGTAGTAGCCCTTTTTTGTCTTTGAACGAATAGACCGCAATGTGCCTACGATCATCCAATAGATCTTTTTCTTCAAAAATTCTCCTCCTCCCGCTGGCTCTCCGCCTGCTCGGCCATGCTCTGTATCTGCACGAGCTTGTAGTACTTGCCCTTCTGCGCCAGCAGCTCCTGCGGTGGGCCGAACTCGATGATCTCGCCCTTGTCCACCACGATGATTTTGTTGGCGCGGCGCAGCGTGGAGAGCCGGTGGGCGATCATCAGCGTGGTGCGGCCCCGGATCAGGCGCTCGATGGCCTCCTGGATGAGGTGCTCGGTCTCGCTGTCCACGGCGGCGGTGGCCTCGTCGAAGATGAGGATGCCGGGGTTTTTCAGCACCGCGCGGGCGATGGAGACCCGCTGCTTTTCCCCGCCGGAGAGCCCCGTGCCGCGCTCGCCCAGAGGGGTGTCGTAGGCGTCGGGCAGGCGGGCGATGAAGCCGTGGGCGTTGGCGACTTCGGCGGCGGAGAGCACCTGCTCCACGTGGACGTCGCCCGCGCCGTAGGCGATGTTGTTGAAGATCGTGTCCTTGAACATCAGCGGCTCCTGCTGGACATAGCCGATCTGGCTGCGGTAGTACTCCATGTCCACGTCCTGCAGGTTCTGCCCGTCGATGAGGATGTCGCCCTCGTAGTCGTCGTAGTAGCGCATGATCAGGTTGATCAGGGTGGATTTGCCGGAGCCCGTGGTGCCCACGATGCCCACGGTGTCTCCGGGCTCGATGACCAGGTTGATGTTGGACAGCGCCTTCTTCGAGCGGTCGAAGGAGAAGCTCACGTTCTTGAACTCGATGCGCCCGCGCAGGCGCTTCGGCACCGTGCCCTTGCCGAAGTCCCGCTCCGGCTCGGCGTCGAGGATGTCGAGGATCTTCTCCACGGAGGCGAGGGCGTTCTGGTAGCCGTCGCTGAGGGTGGCCAGGAAGTTCACCGGGCCGTAGAACTGCGAGGCATAGGAGATGAACGTCACCAGGGTGCCGATCGTCAGCGCGCCGGTGGCGTCGTTGATCACCTGGCCGCCGCCCACCCACCAGATGACCAGCGAGCCGCAGGTGACCAGGAAGGTCATCACGTTGGGGAACACGGCGGAGATCTTCGCGGCGGCCCTGTCCTCCCTGCGCCACTCCTCGCAGTAGCGCCCGAATTTCTCGATGGCGCGGCGCTCGTTGGTGAAGGCCTTGATCACCCGCACGCCGGGGATGGTATCCGCCAGCAGGCTGTTGATGGCCGAGCCGCGCCGCCAGATGCGCCGGTATTTCGGCGCGATCCTCTTGCCGAACAGCCGCCCGCCGAACACGACGAGGGGCACTGGCGCCAGCGAGAGCAGCGAGAGCCGCCAGTCCATGGCGAACATGATGACAACAAGTCCTATAAGCAGCAGCACCTGCACCACGGCCTCCTGGCTGATGCGCAGGATGAACTGCTGCAGCACCGAGGCGTCGGAGTTGACGCGGTTGATCACCGCGCCGGTGGAGGTCTTATCGAAAAAACGCATGGGTAAATACTGAGCGCGGGCGTAAATGTCCTTCTTCAGGTCCACCACCATGCGGTCCCCCGCCATGCGCAGGTGGTACGCCCGGATGCCGCCGATGAGGTACTGCACCACGTAGACGCCCAGCAAAAACAGCACGGCCTGCAGCAGCCCGCGCGTATCGCGGTTCGGGATGACCTTGTCCACCATGATTTTGCCCGTGACGTAGGGGGGCGCGAGGGCCATCACCGTGGTGATCATCGAAAGGGCCAGGCAGCCGGTCAGGGCGGGCAGCTGGGGCTTGATGTAGACCCAGAATTTTTTGAAGGCCTTGCCGCTGCCCTCGCAGTTGATGCAGGGGGCGTCCATGGCGCGCAGCTTGCGCCCGCACTTCGGGCAGAAGGCCCGCAGGCGCTCGAAGCTGGCGCGCACGCCCTCCAGCAGGCTATCGCGGTAGCCGTCCTCCCGCGCCTCTTCGATGAACCGCGCGGCGGCCTCGGCCACCTCCGCCACGGCGTAGGTGAAGCGCAGCAGGGTCTCCTTTTTGCCCGCGGCCTCGGCCTGGAACAGGATGTTGCCGTACATCCTGCGCACCTTGACGTTATGCAGGTCCTCGTAGCGGAACGTCACCGGCTCGGGGCGCTGCGCTGCGTCGTAGGCCAAAACAAATTCGCGGCAGAACAGCAACGCGCCCTCGCCGTAGCTGCCGCCGAGGGTCAGGTCGCTCACCACCGCGAAGCAGGCTTCATCCAACAGGCCGCCGGCAGCTTCCTTCAGCGCGGCCGGCAGGGGCCGATTGCACGGTAAACTTTGTTTACCGATCAAATTAGGTTTGGCGGGGTTTTCACCGCCCTCGCATGTCTCCATCACAACCTCCGGTTTTTTTGCAGATTAAATATTATAACAGGTTTGTGCTGTTTTGTCAAGGGTTTTGGCCCAAAATCAAAGCCCTTTTTCACGCAAATCCCTCACAATGCCCACATAGAATTCGCAGACATCGAACCCGGGGATGTTTTTCCTTGTCAGGTCGATCATGTCGCCGTGGGAAATGCCCTTTTTGCCCGCCGGGCTGAGGATACCCAGGCAGTTCCCCCAGGCCATGGAATCGGTGCAGACAAGCCCGTCGTTGTCGCCGCCCAGGGGTTTGATGATGGCGTATCCGGCGTTCAGCGGCGGGCCCGCGCTGGAGGCGGCGCGCATCTTCGAGCCCACGCTCTGGTACAGGACGCCTCCGCGGTCCGGCGTGGCCCGATTGAACGCATCACACCATGCCGGGGTCAGCCCGTTGACGCTGCCGGCAAAGTCGCAGCTGTCGTCCCCCAGCTTCGCGAATAGCTTGCCGTATTGCCTGCCCACGGCGGACACCACTTTTTCCGGCGTGATCTCAAGGAGCTTCCCGGCAAGCGGGGTGCCCAGGTGGGGCGTGTTGATCGTAGTCAGGGAGGCCACGTGCGTATCCATGCCGAGGCAGCTGATCGCGTAACGGACATCCAGCCCGCCCTTGGAATGGGCGATGATATTGACCTTTTCGCTGCCGGTCTCCCGCAGGATGTCCAGGATGCGCTTGTTCAGTTCTTCCGCGGCCTGCTCCACCGGCAGCGCCGAATTGTGGTTGCCGTAAAAGACGCGCGCACCGTTGTCGGCCAGCTCCTCCGGGATCCGGCCCCAGTAGTTGAAATGCTTCCAATCCCTGAAAAATACGCCGTGCACCATCAGGATCGGATACCGGGTGGCGCAGATCCGCTGCCCCTTCCTGCCTTCGTTCAGGAGGCGCTTTGCGCGCAGGAAGCGGTACTCCGCTTTCACCATTTTGCAGGCCATGGCGAGCGCCACGATGTTGACGATGGGGATCCACCAAAGGAAGAACATCGACACGCGCAAAACGGCGCCCAACTGCTTAGAGGTGGTTGCGATGCGGATCATCCCGTTGAACAGCAGGATAGCGATGAACACCAGGCTGAAAACAGCGTTTGCAGCCCATTTCATATCCAACCGCGCGATCACGCCTGTGTAGCAACAGTATACGACGATTTGGGCGATGAAGAGAAACCCGGCGGCCACGGTCAATTCATAGCCGCCGATGAGAATTCGCTGCCCCAGTGGCGAAGCTTTATCCACCGCGGGCCTGACGTTGTAATAGAGGAACAGTATGGACAGGACAACCAGCGCCAGCACCTTCAGGGCAGCGCGCAGCGGCGTGAAGGCGTAGCACGTAATCGCGTTTAAGAACAGCAGGATAAGCGGATAAAAACACAGGCGCTTCAAATATTGCATGAACCCTTTCCCCCCACGTAATTTCTATACCAGCGTCATGAACAGCGCGAAGATCGTCCGCAGCGGATGCAGCAGTGCCAGAAAGATCTGCCCGATATCATAGCCGAAGCGGTCCTCCGTCTGGCAGGGCGTGAAGCGGAATTCGTCCAAGTCCACCGTGCAGGCCTTGCCGGGCGGCGCCTCGAAGCGCAGCTCTATGCGCGTCACATTCTTCAGCAGCATGGTGTTGCCCGGCAGCAGCGGCACAAAGGCTTTGCCGTAGAGATAGAGCGTTTCGAAATCAATTTGCACCTCCTGCCAATCGCTGCCGGCGGGGATTTCGATGCACACGACGGGGCTGTACCAGGTGAGGTCGGAGGTATAAAACCGCAGGCCGGTGAGCTTTACGCTTTGTCCGCCCGGATTCCTGGCGTAGAAGGACACGCTTTTCTCGCGGGAGTAGTCGCCTTGGGCGCCCTCCGGGGCCAGGCCGAAGCTGAGCAGGCCGCCCCCGTCGCGCTCCAGCCGCACCGCGCCGCCCTCTACGCCGCTTTCGAGAAAACTGGCACGCGCGCCGCTTCCCAAGGCACAAAACGACGGCACAAACAGGGGATCGGACACCTTCTGCCAGGTGTGCGCAAAGTCGCAGCTGCGCCAGTCGGTGTCCCGCAGATAGGCCGCGCCGGGCAGCTGCGCCGTGACAAAGGGCGCGGCGGGCATGCCCTCCCCGCCGAACGAGGCCCAGAGGTTCGCGCTGCCGCCGAAAAGCCCCACGGCGTAGGCCGCGCTGACCGGCTCGGGGAGGCCTTCGCAGGATACGCGCAGCTGATTAGCCCCCACGATTTCGGCCTCGGCCGCATGGTAATACCCGTCGGCCCCCGCCAGGGAGAACCCGCGCAGGCGGCCGCTGCCCTTGGCAAACAGGCCGTCGCCCGCCTGCTTGAACGTCAGCAGCATCGAGCCATCCTGCGCCTGCGCCGTTTGAACGACAGGGGTCTGGTACGGGGCTTCGTAGCGCAGGCCCCGGGCCGCCAGGGCCAGCCGTTCGCCGATCGGCCGTTTGATGTAGGGGTGGATCGCGCCGGTGTAGCCCAGCGAGGCGTCGACCTCCTTGGTGATGTCCCAGTTGAGGGGCACGTCATAGATCGCTATCGAGGCGAGGCCCGGGCTGGCGGCGTCCAGCCCGCCCAGCATGGCGTTGAACAGCCCCGGCTGCTCCGGCCGCCCCTTGGCGTCATAGGCATAGCCCGCGAGGTTCACGGCTGCAAGGGGCAGGGCCGGCACGCCGAACAGGTTCGCCCAGCTCTCCTGCAGCAGGGTTAACGCCCGCCTGTAGGCGTTGCCGCTGTCCCAGGGCACGCCGCGGCTGATGTAGCCGATCAGCTCGGTCTCGCCCTGATACCAGATCACCCCCGCCGGGCTGAAATGCCGCAGCGGATGGATGCGCTTGTTGTAGTTCACCGTCATGTCCTGGAAGTGGTTGGGATCCGCGTGGGTCTCCCAGCCCTCGGCGGGCAGATAGCGCCACAGGGCCGCCACGTCCGCCTTCACCTGCGGATGGGCGTCGATCTCTGCCCGGCTGAGCCAGGTGTAGATGGAGGAGCCGCCCAGGCTCGCGCCGACCACGCCCACGGGCACGTCCAGGGCCTCCTGCAGGGCGCAGGCGAAGTGCCACGCCACGGCGCTGAACCAGTAGGCGCTCATCGAGTCGCCCCGCCACCAGGCCGCGCCCGGGATGTCCTCCTGGGGCAGCAGGGGGAGGTTCATGCCGTCGCCCCGGTATTCCGGGAAGGCGGGGGTGGACAGCATGCGCACATAGGGCCTGTCCGGCACTGTGCCCGCCCGGTTCCCCGCGAAGCCCGCCGGCGTGATGGCGTACTGCCAGTCCATGTTGGACTGCCCGCTGGCCAGCCAGAGCTCGCCGAACAGCACGCGCTCCAACGCCGCCACGGGTTCCCCGCCGGCCGACACGGCGATGCGGTATTCCTCGTAGGAGGCGGGCCGGGCGGAGAGCGTGAGCTCGAACATGCCGTCGGCGCCGGCCGTGCCGATGGATTGCTCCAGCAGCGCCGCGCCCTGGTATAGCGCGGCCTCCAGCTGTGTGCCCTCCGGCGCGAAACCCGCCAGGCGCACGGGCTGCCCCTGCTGGAAGAGCATGTCGCTGCCGTATATTGCAAGCAGACGGATGGCGGACGCCTCCCCTCGGGCCATCATAGGCAATGCCACGCAGAACAACATCGCCAACAGCAACGAAGCGATTCTTTTGGCCATTTTCTCTC
>Ga0123353_10002188_pt1 | contig 24187 bp, 27 predicted proteins | sample TergutLab28metaG_3_FD_92763 | JGI IMG/M metagenome (GOLD analysis project Ga0123353, IMG submission 92763) | Labiotermes labralis P3 segment gut microbial communities from Petit-Saut dam, French Guiana - Lab288 P3 | ecosystem: Host-associated > Arthropoda: Insects > Digestive system > Gut ... | reverse complement strand
TTTGACCTTATGAAGGCGGACATCGCGCCCGTGGGCAAACGTTTTTTCAGTTACGTCCTTAATGTTTCCACTCATGCGCCGCGATTTGAAAGTACCCATACCTTTTATAAGGGCGGGGAATACAAGACCCTGCTTACACAAAGCAGCCTTGAATATGTCCTTGAAAACCAGGACTTTTTGGCGGAAAAATACTTTCCGAAACTTAAAAGCCCCAACCGCCATGAACGTGACGCAACGGTGGCGGCACTTGTAGGTATGCGGGAACTTGACGTGGGATTTGGCAAACTGCTTAAACACATGGAGGACAACGGTCTTATGGAAAACACTGCAATGGTGTTGGCGGCCGACCATTATGACTATATGTCATACGGACACAGAAACAGTACAGGCGGCGGGACACTGTCCAACAGTACTGACGAGTACGTCATAGGCGAAAAGTGTGCATTCATTATTTACAATCCCGAGGACAAGTGGGCACGCAATAACGGTGGCCGAAAAATATCGGCATTTACCACCAACAATGATATTTACCGTACCATTTGCCATATGTTCGACATCCAAACCAACAATAACTTTACGCTTGGCAATTCAGTGCTGCGGTATCTTGACGCAAACGATACTCCGGAAATCTCGGTGGGAATTCGATTTTATAACAACACCTTTTTTGGCATAGAAAACGGCTCGCTTGACCCCGGCAAGGGATTTGAAACATATGATTTCAGAAAATACAGGGGGCATACTCCGTCACCTGAAACACTGGACAGCGTGAAAGCGCGCCTTGATACGTATGCCGGCACCCTTTTGAAACTGCGTGCATATTACGACGGAAACAAGTTCAAACAAGACGAGCGATGCTTTTATCAGATGGGTGTTCGGCACTAGCAAGGCTTGCGATGACTTCGATTTCGATTTGCACGCCTTTTGGAAGGGCACTTACTTCGATTGTGCTTCTTGCGGGGTAAGGTTCTTTAAAGTATGTTGCATACACACTATTCATCACGTCAAAGTCTTTTAAATCCGTCATGAAAACGGTGGTTTTGACAACGTGCCCAAGCGCAAGTCCATGGCCTTCCAATATGGTGGAAATGCGTGACAATATGTCCGATGTCTGGGCTTTAATGTCTTTGCAAGGGTCACTTATTTGACCCGAAACGAATACAAGATTGCCTGCGGTTCGTGAAACTGAATATGGTCCGATGGGTTTCATAACTACTCCTTAATAACTTTAAAGCCATTGCTTTCAAGTTCATTTATTATGTGTTTCGAGTGATTATGTCCGGACACTTCACAGGTTATATGCAAAAGCACGTCATTAATTTGCAACCCCGCGACAGAGCGGTCATAACGAACACCGGTGATATTAGAATTTGCCCGGGCGATAATACCGGATATTTTTTCCAATCCGCCGGGGATGTCTTGCAAAAGAATGGACAGCGACAAATGCCGCCCGCGTTTTAAAAGACCGCGCTCGATTATTTTATGGATAAATCCGATGTCTATGTTACCGCCCGACAGGATACATACAACCTTTTTGCCCTTGATGTTTATTTTCCCGCTTGTAACAGCGGCAAGTGACGTCGCGCCCGCGGGCTCTACCACTTGTTTGGTACGTTCTATAAGTTCTATTATTGCCTCGGCAATCTCGTCATCGGTTACGGACACCATCTGGTCCGTGTGCGCCTTGATAAGTTCAAAGGTCTTGTCCCCGGGGCGTTTTACCGCGATTCCGTCCGCAATAGTATAAATACGGTCAAGAGGGCAAAGTTTCCCCTTGGCAAATGATTGCACAAGTGCATCCGCTTTTGCCGCCTGCACACCGACCACTTTGACTTTTGGGTTTTTGTGCTTTACAACGGACGCAACACCGGCAAGAAGGCCTCCGCCGCCCGCAGGAACCACGATAATATCGGCGTCAGGACATTCATCAAGAATCTCAAGACCAACGGTTGCCTGGCCCGCTATGACGTCAAGGTCGTTAAACGGTTCAATAAAGGTCGCCCCCGTTTGTTTTTCCAATTCCTTTGCGTGTGTCCAGGCCTCGTCAAAATTATCACCGTATAATACAACATTGGCGCCATAGCCTTGTGTTGCGGAAACCTTTGCAAGCGGTGCGGAACGCGGCATGACAATGGTGCAGGGGATTCCCGCCTGCCGCGCGGCATACGCAACACCTTGGGCATGGTTGCCCGCACTTGCGGCGATTACTGCTGCCGGTTTACTTGTTTCAAGCAGTTTGGCAATCTTGTTATATGCACCGCGCACCTTGAACGAACCCGTCTTTTGCCGGTTTTCACACTTGAAGTAAACCTCGGCGCCCGTCAGGTTGGAAAAATAGGTGGAACGCTCTAGTTTAAGGTAACTATGCACAACGCCGTCAAGGCGTTTTTGTGCGTCAAGAACTTCTTGGAATTTCATGCGGGCAGTTTAGCATTAACCAACCTGATTGCGCAACCATTTAATGAAATCTTGTTTGCTTTCTTCAAGAGGTTTGTCGTTATTGAATACACTGTCATATTTGAATTTTGCCAATTCGTCGTCTTGTGCCAATCCAAGGTTAAGTGCCGCTTTTCGTGTAACCAAAAGACTTGTGACCTTGATGTCTGTACCGACATCGCTTTTTTGTGTGGTGACAAAAAACTTTTGTATTTCCTTTGGTTCGCGAATGTGTACAAACATGACTTGTTCGGTGCCTTTTGCAAATGCGTCGAACTCTTGAAGCAAGGCCTTGTTAGGCGAGTCGTCGTACGCTGCCATAGCCTGTTTAAGGTCGGACAGGAATTGCCGTCCGGGCATGTCTTTTTGTCCGTCCCAGCCTGCTTGCTTTGCAATTTGCTTGACTTTGTCAATGGAACTTACGTTTCTGACCTTGAGTTCTTTCGCCGCGGCGCCGACAAGTGTGGCTTTTCCCACGCCGCTCTTGCCGTTGATGATGATTACCAATTTCTTTTGCATACTTGATGGTAATACAATTGTTTTTACATGTCAAACAAAAACCGCCCATTTCCAGAGCGGTTTTTTTGGTTTCAAGAAAGTCGGATTAAACAGCGGTTTTGATGATAAGTTGTTCTTCGTAAATAACATCGCCGAATGATTCAACAAATGCTTTTAATGAATCGGCATCAGATACTACGTGACCATCAGGTGTGCAGCCGTTTGCTATTGCATAAAAGATACCTACTTCAAGTTGGTCGGCCCAATCTTCGTAAATATCAAGCATTGCAAAGTCAAAGGCATAGTATGGAGGCAGACTTTGTGCGCCATAGTAGGCCAACAATGAATGATAGTGTGTAAGACCGGCGCCTTGGTTCGTGATGAAGTTTACAACGTTGACACCCGAGGTATCAGCAAAAGTGTCGGTGCCAGGCACACGGTATTGTTCACGGATATCGTTCCAAAGTTGTACATATGCGCGGTAACGTCCGTATTCACGGATTACAACCATTTCTTCCTCGGTGAACGGATTTTCGTTGCAGGTACAATCAATGGTTTTTGCAGTTACTTCGATAAACACCATATTGATGTTTTTTGCACCGGCTTGTACTTTCGGGATAAAGAAGGAATAGTTGCCGTCCGGTGTGCGTTGTTGTTCCGATTGCAGAGTGATAATGAAATCTTCGTAAGCATTACCGGATTTTGTTGTAAGAACAAAGCTGTCAAGGTATACATCAAGGACTTCTGCTGCCACTTTCAAGTAGCCGTTGTCTTTTTGCTTTGCATCCCAAATGAAGTAAATACCCGGATAATCTGCACTGTGTGCATTTGATGTGATTTTATTGCCGCTTGCATTTGTGCGTGCGCTCTTTGTGGAATCAACTGTTACTGCCACATCTTTATCAACTTGACCGTTCCAAACTACCGATGAAATTTCTACCGGTGTGAAACACAGTGCACAGAATGATACAGCAGTGGCAAGAATTATTTTCAGTGTAATCAATTTCTTTTTTTCCTTTTTTTTAATTTTTGATTTTTTATGAAGTTTTGCCATGAATTTTTTGCGGGACATGGCGTCCCGGATTTTTTGTTTCGTTTCACCTCCTCATTTTTTCTATGCTGGAGCAACTTTAAAGTTTCTTGGGAAACAAGAATAAACCCGATTATACACCAATCGCGGACCTTGTAAAGCCTTTTCGACAAAAATATTAAATTAATGGGGTGGATGAGCGGAATTGAACCGCCGACCTCCAGGACCACAATCTGGCGCTCTAACCAACTGAGCTACACCCACCGCGATAACGACCATTTTACCACATTTACTATACTGTGTCAATTGCGTAAGCGTGATACTTGTTATCTTGTTACGACGTCGTGGGCGTCGCCTTCGCGAAAGGTGGCGTCCGAAATTAGGGTGATGATTGCGTTATCGGTGAACTGGCGCAGGGTTAGGGCGCCGCAGTTACACATGGTTGATTTAAGTTTATGCAGGGTTTTTCCGACAAAGCCGCCAAGTTTTCCTGCGTGAGGGACTGAACCGTTGACGCCTTCCTCGAATGTTTGTTTGTTGTCGTCGCCTACGTCATAATAACGTGCAAGTGCCATCTTGTCGCCTTGAAGGCGGGCGCGGTTGCTGCCTTCGCCCCAGTATTCTTTATGCTGGATACCGTCCATTTCGAAAAGGTCGCCGGGTGCTTCGGTACTGCGTGCAAAGTATCTGCCCATCATTACCGTGTCTGCCCCGAATGCAAATGCCATAATCAGGTCGCTGTCGGTTACGATACCGCCGTCGCTGCAGATTGGGACATAGATGCCGTTTTCTTTTTGGTATTCGTCACGCGCAGTGACGACGTCGTGCAGGGCACTTGCCTGTCCCATACCAATTGCTTTTTGTTTGCGTGTAATGCAAATCGAGCCGCCGCCGATACCGACTTTTATGAAATCTGCGCCGTTGTCGACAAGGTATTTGAATGCTTCGGCAGATACGATATTGCCGGCACCGATTTTGACGTTGTCGTCGTATTCTTTTCGGACGTGTTGCAGTACATCTGCCTGCCATTCGCTGAAACCGTCGGACGAGTCGATACAAAGGCAATCTGTGCCTGCGTCAACAAGTGCGGGAATGCGTTGTTTATAGTCGCGTGTGTTTATCCCGGCGCCGACCCGAAGGTTTTGGTCTTTGACCGCTTTTACCATTTTGGCCTGTTTGTCTATGGGTTGGGAACAGTATATGAATCCCATTCCGCCTTCTTTTGCAAGGGCGACCGCAAGTTTTTCTCCGGATACGCTTTGCATCATTGCGCTTGTCAAGGGGTTGTCAAGGGTGATGGGGGATTCCTTTTCGCCATGCCCGAATTTTACAAGGGAAGTTTTCAGCGAAACATTGTCGGGTGTGTGTTCTTTTTTCGTCAGACGTGGGGTCAACAGGAATTCTTCGAATGTTCTTGATATTTCGTTTCTTATTATTGCCATACTAATTATTACACTATCTATGGCATTTTGTCAAGCGGTTTTTTGTGTTTTGTGCGACAAACCTAAATTAAGAGACATACCTAGATTAGGTTTGGGTTTGTGTTGACTTGACAAAGTGATACTTTTATGGTATATTTGTTATTGAAATGATACAACAATTTAATAAATACCATCTCAGCCTGTTGGCGTGCACAATTGCGGTTATTATTATACTTTGCATTGTTTTTGCATTGTTTTTGCGGAATAAAAAACGCGTCACATATTGGGTAATCTTTGGATTATTGGCGGCGGGGTTCGTTATTCATTTTCTTAGATTATTGGTGTTGCCAAAAGACCGCGAGTTTCCGTTTGCGTTTTCGTACATAACCCCAATGGGAGTTTGCGCGGTGAACGCCATGGTATTTCCGTTCTTTTATCTGTTTCGCAGCAAGATGCTTAAGGATTATATGTTTTATATCGGCATATTGACGGGATTTCTTGCGCTTGTGACGCCGCTTACCGCCATTGGCAAGCCCGCGCTTAGTTTCGACGTTATCCGCTTTTTTGTGCTGCACGGGTTATTGTGCTGTGCACCGCTTTTGATGGTGCTTTGCGGGCATCACAGGTTAAGCTGGCGCAGGACGTGGCAGCCGGCGTGGGTTCTTACCGCAGTTTTGTGTGTTATCACGGTAAACGAGTTGGTTTTGTTCGCGTCGGGTATTTTGGGTGAGCCGTATGATTTGCATACTCTTGTCACGGGCAAGTATGTGGGGCGCAACGGGGCAATGATTTTCGGCCCGCCCGAGGACGCAGGCATATATGCCAAGTTCTTTACGGCGCTTTGTCCAAATACATTTAAAAAGGCGTTGTTTGATATCGAGGCACTTGGGATACAGGCAGGGGATAAACTTTATTGGCCGCTTGTTTGGATTATTATACCGGGAGTGGTGTATTTCACGATACTTTGCTTTTTGTTAAGTCTTATCTTTGATGCAAAACGTTTTTGGCGCGATATGCGGTATGCCTTTTATACAATTACGCAGCAAATTGACAAACGTGACAATATGCCGAAGAATAAACTTTCAAGAATCAAGCGATAGGCGGTGAATAGCCTGTCAAAGTAAGGCATACAATATGCAAATGGCCGCGTTAATAATAAGTTCTGACCAAAGATTTGCAAGTTCCTTGCATTACGTGAGAGCCCGCGTTGGAGGCACGCTTGCCACCAGAGGTACCCGCACGCGCCTTGTGATTGACGGTGCCGCCCCGCGGATTGTCGCCGACGTTTTGGCAGATATCATTGTTACAGACCTTAAAAGCCATTATATTGCAAGCCAGATTAACTTGCCCAACGATGACCAGGTTGCAAGCCACGCCTTTATCCGCGCATTGTCGACCTTTGACCGCGAGACAGAGAAAATAATCGCCAAGACAATAATTAAAGTTACACCAAGTATATATCTTGACAGTCTTTACGAGTTTATGTTGGATGTTTTAAAAAACCGATGGAACGAAGTTTGTCATCTTGCCAACGAAAACATTTGCTATTTGGCGTGCAGGCGGACGTTTTTGGAACTTTTGCGATTTTTGATAAGCAACATCGAGAGTTTAAGTGACGAGGCGCATATTGTGGATTTTGAAGTGCTTGGGCGCGGGTTAAAGCCCATTAAAGATGTGTATGTTAACGAAAGTTTGCCGCCCGATATCAAAGTCATAAGTAAACTTGTAACCATTGCGCCCAAGCGGGTGTTTTTGCATGGTGACCATCCGAAACTTTTGGAAAGTATTAACAGTCTTTTTGGTTCTTGCGTGCGGGTGAATTAAATGTTACAATAATACTTATGAACAACGATAAAAACATTCCATTACGGCACACGGCGTCCCACGTTTTGGCGGCGGCGGTAAAGAACCTTTACCCCAATGCCCGTTTGGCGACAAGCCACGATAACGGGACAGAGTACAGTTATGACTTTGATTTTCCAAGCGGCATAAAAACCGAGGATTTGCCAAAAATCGAGGCGGAGATGGAGCGCGTTTTGCGCCTTAAGTGCGAGGTGGTGCGTTCAGAGAAAACACGTGCCGAGGCAAAAAGATATCTTGAAAGCCAGGGGGAGATTTACAAGGTCGAGTTGCTTGCCGATATCCCAAAAGGTGAAAAGATTACGCTGTACAAGATAGACAAGTTCACCGACCTTTGTGCGGGGCCGCATATTGACAATCTGTCTGCGATAAAGGCGATAAAACTTACCAAAATTACCGGCGCGTATTGGCGTGCAGATGCCAAGAACAAGATGCTTACGCGGATTTACGGTGTTGCGTTTGAGAAACAGGCGGAACTTGACAAGTACCTTGAGTGGCAGGAGGAAATCAAACGCCGCGACCACAATAAAATAGGGCGCGAGTTGGAAATTTTCACCACTGTTGATTGCATCGGGCAGGGGTTGCCGCTTCTTTTGCCTAATGGCACAAAAATAATCCAGATACTGTCACGATTTGTAGAGGATGAAAGCGAAAAGCGCGGATACCAGTTTTTACGCACGCCGTATTTTGCAAAGCGAGACCTTTATGAAATCTCGGGGCATTGGCAGCATTACAAAAAAGACATGTTTGTTATGGGGGACGAGGTTCTTGACGATGAAGTTTTTGCAATCCGTCCGATGACGTGCCCGTTTCAGTACTATGCGTACAAAAATACGCTTAGAAGTTATCGTGATTTGCCTGTAAAATATGCGGAAACGGCGTCGATGGCGCGCAACGAGAACAGCGGGGAAATGCACGGCCTTATAAGACTTCGTCAATTTACCCAGGCGGATAATCATATTGTATGCCGCCCCGACCAGGTTCAAAAATGCCTTGATGAGGTGCTTGATTTGATTGATTTCTTTGCCCGGGCGTTGGGTGTGGACAAGGATATTTGGTACCGTTTATCGAAAGGCGACCCAAAGAACAAAGAAAAATACATCGACAACCCTGCGGCATGGGCAAAAAGCGAGGACGAAATCCGTCGGGTGCTTGTGCGCCGCAGGGTGAAATTTTACGAGGCAGATAATGAAGCCGCGTTCTATGGACCCAAAATTGACATTCAATTCCGCAACGTTCACGGTAAAGAGGACAGTCTTTTGACCGCCCAGTTGGACTTTGGTGCGGCGGACAGGTTTGATATGTCATATATTGACGAAAACGGCGAAAAGGTTCGTCCGTTTGTTATCCATCACACTACGATTGGTTGTTATGAAAGGACGCTTGCCATGCTTATTGAAAAGTATGCGGGTGCGCTTCCTGCGTGGCTTTCGCCGGTGCAAGCAGTCATAATGGGTATAAGTAACAAACAGGACGAATACGTGGACAAGATTTATGCCGAATTGGCAAGTGCGGGTATACGCGTGATAAAAGACATTCGCCCAGAAAAAGTGGGTTATAAAATCCGCGAGCATACGATGAAAAAGGTGCCGTTCCTTTTGGTGGCGGGCGACCGCGAGATGGAGGCGGGCACCGTTTCCGTGCGTACCAGAGAAGGCACTGATTTGGGAAGTATGACAATCGAGCAGTTGGTCGAAAAGGTAATGGCAGATGCGCCAAACAAACGAAAGTAATTTTTGTTTGCTTGGCAAGGTTTTGCGGCCGCGTGGATTGCGGGGCGAGGTTAAGGTGCAGGTAACACCACCCCGTCACGGCTACGCCGTGCCACCCCTCCATAGAGGAGGGGAACTTTTTGTTGATGGCGTGAAGTATCGCATTTCCAAATACGACCAGCAAGGTAAGACCGTGTTCATGAAACTTGAGGGTGTTGATACCATAGAACAGGCAGAGTTACTTCGTAATAAAGAGGTGTATGTTTCTGCCCCTGTACGTGCGATTGCGGATGACGAGGTTTTGGTCGAGGATATTTTGGGGTTTTCCGTGGTGGATGAAAAAGGTACCGTTTTGGGTACCCTTTGTGCCGTTGAAAATTATGGGGCGTCCGACGTTTTTGATTGCGGGACGTTTTCGTTTCCCAATGAGGATGCCTTTATCATTGAAACCAATATGCGTGAACGCAAAATTGTTATCCGCGCGGAATTACTTTGAGCCAAGTGCCTCGTCAATCATCTTTTGGATTTCTTGTTGGGTGCGTGCGCGGTCGGTTTGGCTTGCGCTTGCGGCAGTACTTGTGCTTGTGTTTTTGATGTTGATATTATTAATGATTTTGGTGGGTTGGGCTTTTTGAACGTGGACAATTTGAGGGGCGGTTTGCCTTATAACTGTTGTTTTTGGGACGTGAATTGTTTGAGGTACGGTTTGAACAGGGATGTGTACGGGAACTTGAACAGGAACCGGTACGGGGATAACGCGCGGTCTGTTATAAGGATTGTAGTTATTATAGCCATAGCCATAATTGGGCGAATAGTATCGTTGGTTATAGTTCTGATAGCTGCGGTATGGACCATGGGCGTCGGCGGTTTGTTCGGTGGCTGCTGCCCCTGTGACCACGGATGATGCGATAAGGGCACCTTTGACGAAGTTTTCTTTTGCGAGTTTGGTAAGATTGCTCATAATTTTTCTCCTTTAAATAAGTCATATTGATTATACCAGATAATTGCGAATTTGTCAAGTCTGTGGTAATATTAACGTATGCAAATAGACATCCTTACGCTTTTTCCAAAGATGTTCGCGCCGCTTGAACACAGTATTATTAAACGCGCCGCGGACGCGGGCAAGGTCAAAATTAACCTTGTGGACTTTCGCGAGTATTCCAAAGATAAGCACCGCAAGGTGGACGACACCCCATTCGGGGGTGGGGCGGGACTTGTTTTAATGGCGCAGCCCATTGTGGATTGTGTCGAGGCCATTGACCCAAAGCACGAGGCACACCGCATTTTTTTGACGCCCGCGGCGCCGGTATTGACCCAAAAACGTGTGCGGGAACTTGGGGTCAAACCAAGATTGCTGTTGCTTTGCGGACATTATGAAGGCGTTGACCAGCGCGCAATTGACCTTTGCTTTGACGAGTGTATCTCGATAGGGGAATATGTGTTGACGGGCGGGGAATTGCCCGCAATGGTGCTTGTGGACGCCGTGGCGCGTTATGTGCCGGGCGTTATAAACGCGGAAAGTTTACAGACAGAGAGTTTTTCGACCGAAAAAATGTACGAACACCCCCAGTACACAAAACCGCGCGAGTTCCGCGGCAAGGCGGTGCCAGAGGTGTTGCTTTGCGGTGACCACGGAAAAATTAAAAAGTGGCGAAGTGAGAATTAACGGATATAATCCATTACTTGAAATTTTGTTGCGTTCATGATAATATTTTTACGTGAACAACAAAATCAACTGGTTTCCGGGGCATATGAATTCGACGCTTAAGGCGTTGTCGGCGCAAATTAAACAGTGTGACGTGATTTTGTATGTGCTTGATGCGCGATGTCCCAACAGTTGCCTTAACCCAAGTTTTGAACAGTTCACCGCGCGAAAACCGGTACTGTTCGTGTTGAACAAGGCGGACCTTGCGCCGTCGTCGTCGTTTAAAGGTATTTCTCTTGTGTCCACCCAGACCAATTCGGGGAAAAAGGTTGTTTCCGCGATAAAAAAAATGCTGCCCAATAAACCTCGCGTTCATGCAATGGTTATCGGAGTGCCCAATTGCGGCAAAAGTACCCTTATTAACAATTTGGCGCGGGCGGGCAAGACCAAAACCGCGGACAGGCCCGGCGTCACGCGCCAGCCCCAGTGGGTTGCCGCCGCCGTGACCGAGATACAACTTTTTTTGCTTGACACGCCCGGGATTCTTTGGCCTAATCTTGAAAACCCGCGCGTTGCCAAAAACTTGGCCTATATTGGTTCGATTAAAGACGACGTTTTGGACACGGTGGAACTTGCGCGCGAGTTGCTTGCGGATTTAGACAGAATTAAAAGTTCCCCTTCTTTAGAAGGGGTGGACGCGCGTAGCGCGGACGGGGTAGTTTTATTTCAACAGTTTTGCAAAAAACGCGGATTTATATTAAAGGGCGGGCGCGTGGACGAGTTGCGCGGGGCAAAGGCGGTACTGACGGATTTTCGCGCGGGCAAGTTCGGCCGGTTTAACCTTGACGGGGTGGAGTAGTGGAAAACAACCGCGCAAAAGGCACATTGGGCGAAAAACTTGCCGCGAAGTATTTGCGCGATAACGGGTTCGAGATACTTGTACAAAATTACAGCCCCAAGGCGAACTTTCAAGGGGGCGAGATTGACATAATCGCGCGCAAGGGCGACAGGATACACTTTGTCGAGGTCAAGTCAAGGAGCACCGACCGGTTCGGCATGGGGCGCGAGGCGGTGACGGTGCAAAAACAAAAGGTGATACGGAAACTAGCCGCGCGATATTTGGTCGAGCGCGGTCTTTATGACACCGCGTCGTGTTGCTTTGATGTTATCGAGATTAACGGGGACAGGGTTGAGTATTTTTTCAATTGCTTTTAGCGAGGTTTTGGAGTATAATAAATGACTTCATCTGTTCTTGTAGCTCAGTTGGATAGAGCACGACCCTTCTAAGGTCGGGGTCGCAGGTTCGAATCCTGCCAAGAACGCCAAAACTTTTCAACGTTCCATCGCGGGCGTGTCTTTTTCCAAAATGTGTCCGAAGCGCTTTTCGATTGATGGAAATTGAAGTACACTGTCAAGCAGGTGTGAGTTCTCTTGCATCTCCGGCAAAATGTCACTGAAATAGATTTCTTTGTTAATAATGAAATTGTTTTTTGTAAGTTTACTGATGTCACTGTATGTCAATTCCAGTATTGCGCGGGAATAGGTTGCGTCCAAAATGTATTCTTTGCCATTGTCGGCGGTAAGCAGTGTTGCCGCATGACCCACGACATTCGCCGCCGGATTACTTGAATAAAAACTCAGATGAGCAGTGTTAAAGCCCGCTTTTTGCAGCAAATAGTCAAGGACCGCGGCGTCGCCGACACAAACGGACTCGCCGTCAAAGAACAGAGTGTGTACCTCGTCAATAAAACCGTCCAGCATGTTTCCGTATTTTTCTACGTATTCGTCCTGTTTCGCCATAAGTTCGTCGGTGTACTTTGAATTTTCGACAACCCATTTGAAAATCTTGAATATTTGGTTTGCTTTTTCGGCCCCGGTGTCTGTTGGTTTGATATCAAGTTCGCGGAAAATTTCTTGCGCCTTTTGTTCAATTTCGCGCACCATTTTCGGGGTGATTTGAGTTTCCACCTGTGTTATGCAAGGCGGTTGGGCGGCCGGGGTTTCGGGATGCGCAGTTTTGGTTGGGACAGAGGACGCCGGCATTGGGCGGACGACTTCGGTATTCATTCCGGTGTATGTCGCATACCCAAGCAGGGCAGCCAAAGTTGTGCCGCCGATGAAATGCGTCAAAAGGTTGCTTTTTTTGGGTTCGGGTTTCGCCCCATGTGACTTTGTTTGTTGGTTTCGTTTTTTATTGACCATTATACGTAATTCCTTTGGAAGGATTATATCATATGTGGTACAATAAGTCAAGGAGCAGACATGAAAATTGGATTTGGAACATGGCAAATGGGCGGTCCGAGCAGTGAAAAGGACATCGCCGCGATACAGCACGCGATTTCACGGGGCATTACGCACATTGACACGGCGGAACTTTACGAGTGCGAGGAATTGATTGGCAAGGCGGTAAAGGTTTTTCCGCGTGAAAGCCTTTTCATTGCCACAAAGGTACATTGGGGGAACCTTGGGCATGATGACCTTATAAAATCGTGTCATGGGTCGTTAAAGCGGTTGGACATGGCGTATGTTGATTTGCTTTATGTGCATAAACCAAACGAAAGCATACCCATTAAAGAAACTGCCGAGGCATTGAATGAACTTGCGAAATCCGGTTCGATTAAAAATGTGGGTTTAAGCAATGTGGGTATCCAGACAATAAAAGAATACCAAAAATATTTGACCGTGCCGATTTATGCGGTGCAAAATCATTACAGTTTGATATGCCGCGAATCGCAAAAAAAGGGTATCATTGATTATTGCAGGCAACACGGCATACCATTTTACGCGTGGCGGCCGATAAGGCTTACGTATCCCGAGGGTATGACCTCGACCGTTGATAAATTCGAAATATTGAAAACCGTGGCGAAAAAGTACGGCAAAAAACCCGCGCAAATCGCGGTGCGGTGGCTTTCGCAACAAGAGGGGGTATATGTTCTTTTTAAAAGTGCCAATCCCGACCATATTGACGAGATTTTGGAAACGGAAAATTTTGTTCTTTCCAAAAGTGACTGGGATATGCTTGATAAAAAGTTCCCTGTACAACGCGACCGAAGTTTTACAAGTGCGGGGTACTTTGATTTGGTGTAATTTGGGTGTCTATACTTTAACCGAAACAAGTCCGATTTCATAGGCCTTCCATTTTTCCTTGGTTTTTTCCATTGACGTCGGTTTGGGGATGTCGGTTTTGTATTTTTGCGCAAGTTCCATGTATTTCACCAAAATGTGTTCCGCTTCCTCTGTGACGTCCTTGCGTGTCACGCCTTCCGCATAGATTGCAAGGTCGGGAACGAACCCGTTGAAAAGTTTTGTTTCCGGGTTAAAAATAAAAACGATTGGGTATGTAAGTTTTGCCATGGCGCGTAGTATACAGTATGCTTGATTGTTGCGCAAGAGTGTGGTATAATGCAGAATTGTCGGGGTTGTAAGAACCGCGACTCGTCGGGGTGTAGCGCAGCGGTAGCGCACTAGGCTGGGGGTCTAGGGGTCGCAAGTTCAATCCTTGTCACCCCGACCAAAAATCCTTACTGGATTTTTATGTTTAACGTTGACACAAACACCATTTTCATGGTATAATTGCGTGATATTAAAAGGAGGCTCATCATGAACATGGACTTTCTGACTTATGAACAATTCACCGCATCAAAGGGTTTGCCGCGTAACCTGACCGACCTTGACACGGCAAAGGTCGTTCACCGCGAATATCGCGCCCAATTGCGCACAGGATTGTTAAGCGAAATATTGAAAATCGACACAAAAGACCCATTGCATATCGAATACAGAAACAAATTGGTAGAGACGTACATTTTCGCGTACCCTCCGTTAAAGGCCGCGGCCAATTTTGAATCATTGACCTATAAAGACGCACTTGACCCAAAACAATTCGTCGAACTTGTTGTATCTATACACAAAGAATTTGACGACATGATGGAAGGCGGCCAGTGGGCGGAAAAAGACGCAAAAATGAAACAGGCCGACGCAAAAAAAAACGAAAGTAACGAAATAGAGGACGATGCCCCGGAAAAACTTACAACGCTTGGCACCAATAACAAGTTTTCAAGCGGACTTAAAACAAACTATCAATACAGTGCACAACGGCCGCAGACCCCAAAAGTACAACTGCCCGACGTCGCAATGGGACAAGCACTTTAATTCGACACAAAAATATAAAACTTGCCATGAAAATCCGACGAAATCATTTGTCGGATTTTTTCGCGTCTGGTAATTTGGACGTTAATACAAAAGTTTGCCCGAACAGATGAAAATGCGGCCGCGACCACCCCTCCATTCGGGAGGGGAACCATTTTATGGAGGTAAACTATGAAACGCATAAAAACACAGATACGGCGCAATGCCGCGCTTGCTAAATCACGCCTTGTTACGGGGTTTTGGAGCCAGCAACACGCGCGTGCCAACCTTGAAAACATTAATAATGCAAATTGCGAGGAGGAACAGATTTACAAACGCGTGGCAACCTGTTTGACCGAGGGCCAAAGTCCGCTTGCCAGCATTTTGGATCAAACGTTCATGAGCACCCTTGACGACGCCGCGCGGCAAAGATACGTATTGAATATGAGCAGTCTTGTTCAAAAGAGCATTGAACGATACAACAAAGTGTGTTAAAGTCAAAATGTGAAACTTACCGAAGTCCAGCGAAAGATTGTCGAGGCACCCCTTGGGCCTGCCATCGTTACGGCGGGGGCGGGGTCGGGCAAGACGCGCGTGTTGACCCAGCGGATTGTATACTTAATCAGTGAAGGTATCATTCCTCCCGATGCGTTTTTGGCATTGACGTTTACCAATAAGGCAGCCGGGGAAATGCAAAAACGCGTTGACGGAGCAGTGCAACCGAACTATAGTTTTATAACTGGTGTTGCGCATAGTTTTGTAGGGACATTTCATTCATTTTGTGCTCGTGTATTAAGAAAGAGCATTAAGCCGCCGTATACTAATGATTTTACAATATACGATACTGCTGACAGTAAAAAAGTATACAAAGAGGTTGGTGAAGAAAATATAGAAGGGTACAAGGCGCGCCTTGAAGAATCTAATGCGATTGATTTTGATGGTTTACTTGAAAAAACATTGGAATTACTGGAATCAGATGAAATTATATTAAATAATCTGCGAAATCAATACAAGTACATTTTAGTTGATGAATTCCAAGATACAAATATTATTCAGTATAAGATTGCGTCGTTGCTTGCGGGAGTTCACAAAAATATCATGGTTGTGGGGGACGAGGACCAGTGTATTTACTCGTGGCGCGGGGCAGATATCGAGAACCTTAATGCCTTTCGGCGTGATTTTCCAAACGCCGCGGTTTATAAATTGGAGGAAAACTTTCGCAGTTCCAAAAATATTGTTACCATTGCCAATCGGTTGGTTGCCGAGAACTGTAACCGCATCGACAAGGTATTATTCAGCCACTTGCCGGACGGTAAAATCGAATTAAAGCAACATTATGATGAACGTGCAGAGGCACGGGACGTGGCATTGACAATAGCGGATTTGCACCACCGGACGGGGGTGAATTACAGTGACTTTGCGGTGCTTATGCGCCTTAATGCCACGTCGCGCAATTTCGAGGAACAGTTTCGCACCTTTAATATCCCGCACGTCATCTGGGGCGGATTCAAATTTTACGAGCGCGCCGAGATAAAGTCCGCAATTAATTACTTGCGCGTTTTGGTAAACCCACGGGACGAGGTCGCGCTTGTAGATGCGCTTAATTGGCCCAAACGCGGAATAGGGGACAGCACCATCGAGAAACTGCGCCCACATTTCCCCATTGTTGCCGTTGTTGAAGGGCTTTCTGCAAAAGCAAGAGCGGGCATTGAAAATTATTTACATACCATTAACAGTTTGCGCGACATTCACGACAACTTTGGCCTGCATGACCTTGGGGCAAGCCTTATTTCCACCATTGGACTTGACCAGTATTACGGAACGGGGAAAGAGGACGACCTTGACCGCCTTGAGAACCTTTATCAACTTGAACAGGCCATAAAATCATTTGCGGAACATAACCCCGAGGCGACGCTTGCCCAGTATTTGCAAAGTGTCGCCTTGGTGCAAGACACCGACACCAAGTCGGGCGGCGACGCGGTGGTGATTTCAGCCGTTCACAGCGCGAAGGGCTTGGAATTCAAGCATGTATTCGTCATGGGTCTTGAGGACGGTTTGTTTCCGCTTGCACGCGCCAAGCAAAGCACCGCCGAAATGGAGGAAGAGCGCCGGTTGTTGTATGTTGCAATTACGCGTGCGCGGCATAGTTTAACAATGTCGTATTGCCAGACGCGTTTTTTCCAAGGGGACAGACGCGCAGCAAAGCCAAGCGAATTTTTGGAGGAATGTGGGCTTAAAACCCCCGCCTCGCAAGCGAGGCACCCCCTTTACGAAAGGGGGAATAACTACCCCGTCACGCCCTTCGGGCGTGCCACCCCTTCTAAAGAAGGGGAATTAAGCCGCCGCGACGGGGTGGTTTCTGGTGGCTCAATTTACTCCCGTCAAAACAGTTTTAAAAACGTTAAACGGCAAGACTTAGACGAATGGCTTGATTAACGCGCATCATTTCAAGTTCAGTAAGGTGCGCAACCTTGTCACGCAGGCGTACCTTGTCAATGGTTTTTATTTGTTCGCACAGTATCAAACTTTCACCCCATCGGACATGGGTGGGAATATCGTTTTTAAGCATTTTGCTTGTGATACATGCGACTATGACGGTGGGACTGAAGCGGTTGCCGACATTATTTTGCACAATTAACACCGGGCGCGTGCCGTGCTGCTCGCTGCCCATGTTATCCTCTCCAAGGTTCGCGAAATAGACTTCACCGCGCCGGACTTCCATATTTCAGTGTACCCGCGACGATTTCCTCTTGACACACGTTGCCAAGTTGGGTATAATATTTGCTATGAAAGAAAAGACTCATCCCGATTACCATCCCGCGGAATTCCAGTGCGCTTGCGGCGCAAAGTTTATGTGTGCCACCACAAAACCAGGTGACACCGTAAAAGTAGAAATTTGCAGTAAATGCCATCCGTTTTTCACGGGCAAGCAAAAAATCGTCGACTCGGCCGGTCGTGTCGACAAGTTCAACAAAAGGTACGCCGAATCTGGCAAAAAATGAAACCATGCGCCAAACTTCCAATCCAATACCGGTTTGGCGGCTGTTATTTTTGCGAGATGCTTTTTTATGTGAACAAGCATACCCTTATCCCGCGTTTTTGCACCGAGACCTTGGTCGAGGTCGCGATACGCAATGCAAAGCCCAACGGTCACATCCTTGACCTTTGTACTGGCAGCGGAAGTATTGCGTGCGTGCTTGCTTTTCATGACTTTAAGGTCACGGCAAGTGATATAAGCCGCAAGGCGCTTAAGGTTGCACGGAAAAATGCAAGGCTTTATGACCTTGATATCGATTTTGTGTGCGGGGATTTGCTTGATGCGCCCGGACTTGCGGGTAAAAAGTTTGACGCCATCGTAAGTAATCCGCCATACATCCGTACCGAGGACATTGGCAAACATGACGAATCTATTTTGTACGAGCCCCGCATTGCCTTTGACGGCGGAGCAGAGGGTTATGACTTTTACCATCGAATAGCACGCCGGGCGGGGGATTTTTTGAAACCAGGAGGCACCCTTTTTCTTGAAACCTGTGACCGCACGGCATCGGGTGTGAAAAGTTTACTTGAACTTGATGGTTTTAAAGATGTTACAATAGTCCGTGACGTACGCGGTCTTGACAGGGTGCTCATGGCGAAAAAATGAACGAATATTTTGAAAGTTTAAGACGCGACATCGAAAAAGCGCGCGCAATAATTGAAACGGAAACCGACCCCGAGTTGGTCGATATGGCGCGCCAGGAAATCGGCCAAGCCGAGGCAATTTTGGCAAGCGCAGAGGGACGTCATGTGCCGTCACGCGTAAGCGGTGCCGGCGGGGACACGTTGGACGCGCGCAATGTTATCGTTGAAATACGGCCTGCCGCGGGCGGTGACGAGGCCGCGCTTTTTGCGGCGGTGCTTTTGCGGATGTATACCATGTTCGCAACCGGGCAAGGATTCAAGGTCGAAGTAAACGACCTTGATGAAACGGAAATCGGCGGGATAAAATCGGCGGGATTTATGATAGTTGGTTCAGGAGCATACAGCAAATTCAAATACGAAAGCGGTGTTCACAGGGTCCAGCGCGTTCCCGACACCGAGACGCAAGGCCGAATACATACAAGCACATGCACGGTGGCGGTGCTTCCCGAGGCGACCACGGTTAATTTTAAAATAGAGGACAAGGATTTAAAAATTGATGTGTACCGCGCAAGCGGTGCGGGCGGCCAGCACGTTAACCGGACGGAAAGCGCGGTGCGGATTACCCACTTGCCGACGGGTACGGTGGTAACGTGTCAGGACGGGCGCAGTCAAATCAAAAACCGCGAGAAGGCGATGCTTGTTTTGCAATCCAAACTTGCGGACGCGTACCAATCCGCGGCGGACGCGGATTACGCAAAACAACGCAAGACCCAAGTGGGCACCGGCGACCGAAGTGAACGTATACGCACATATAACTATCCCCAAGACCGCGTTACCGACCACCGTATCGGCTTTTCGGTGCATAACCTGCCGGCTTTTGTGGGCGGAGCCATCGGGGCAATGGTGGACGCGCTTCAAAAAGCGGACAATGAAAGCCTTTGACACCGATAAAAAGAAAGTGTATAATAAAAGTATGGCCAACAATTTTATTGTTTCCACGGATAACTGTTGTGATTTAACAAAGTCCAGATTAACCGAACTTGGAGTGCGGTGTATTTTATTAAAGCGTATTTTGGGTACAAAAGAATCAAGTGAACTTTTTGACACGGCAGCAGAGTTTGATGTCTTTTATGAAAATTTGAAGAAAGGCGATATGCCCACCACGACACAACTTAATCCATTTGAACTTAAAGACTTTTTCGAAGGCATTCTTGCCCGGGAAAAAGAAGGTGACATAGTACATATATGCCTTTCAAGCGGTTTGTCCGCGACATGTAATAACGCAGTCCTTGCCGCCAAAGAAGTAAACCGAGAGAACGAAAAAAAAGGCGACAAAAGGCGTGTGCACGTGTTCGACAGTTTGATGGCTACACTTGGACAAGGTGAACAGGTCGAGGAACTTTGCCGCATGCGGGATGCCGGTATCTCCGCAAAAGACGCAATTGCAAAACTTGAAGAAATCCGCACGCACCAACACGGATGGGTTATAATGAGCGACCTTTTTCACCTTAAACGCGGCGGACGGATAAGCGGGGCAAAGGCTGCCATCGGGTCTGTTTTGAATATTCGTCCGATAATTCACCTTTCGTTAAAGGGTAAACTTGCTTTTGAAAACAAGATGCGCGGCAATCAAAAGGCAATACGATATGTTTTGTCACGCATGGAAAAATTTGGCGAAAAGCACAGTTCCGATTTTGCCAAATCCACTGTTTGGGTGGTGCGTACTTCACAAAGTGACATCGCAGATGCGACGCGGGCGGCAATAGTGTCCGCGTATCCCGGCGTTACAATCAAGGATGCCATTGTCGGGCCGATTATTGGTACCCATCTTGGCTGCGGCGGTGTGTGTGTGCTTTTCCGCGGCGCACCGCGTCTTGATATTGACTGATTTAAAAAGACCTGTTACAATTATTAAATGGGGTTCCAACTCGGGGGATTGTTTATTGCATATTACGGTGTGATTATCGCCGCCGCGATTTTGGTGGCGTTTTTGTTGGGGCTTTGGCTTTTGAAAAAGGTCGATTACAAAGAAGACATCGCATACTTTATACTTCTTTTTGGTGTGCCGATGGGTATTATTGGTGCGCGGATTTACTATGTCATATTCAGTAACTGGGAAATTTACAACAGTTTCTGGGATGTCATCAATATCCGCGGCGGAGGTATGGCAATTTACGGCGCGGTGATTGGCGGTGCGCTTGGTCTTTTGGCGGTTGCACGGATTAAAAAGTGCGGATGGTTTACTTTGGCGGATATATGCGTGATTTGCCTTATACTTGCCCAGGCAATCGGACGTTGGGGCAATTTTATGAATGACGAGGCATTTGGTCTTTGTGTGTCGGGAGGAGTATTTCCGTTTGTAGTACCGGGCGATTCTTGTCCCATTTGCGGCGGGGCAAGCAAACATCTTGCAACGTTTTTTTACGAAAGCATTCTTAACCTTGTTGGCTTTGCTTTTCTGCTGTTTATCTTTTTCAAAAATCCAAAGGTCGATTTCAAAAGGCGGTCGCTTGTCCTGCGGGGGCGAGAGGAATACAAATGGGGCACCGCAACCGCGTGGTATTTGATATGGTACGGTGTCGTGCGTACAATTATCGAGCCTCTGCGCACCGACAGTTTACTTATGTTCGGAAGCAATCAAATAGTTTTTAACCGGGTATCTTTTATGCTAAGTATTGCGTTAATAGCCGTCGGTGTGCTAGTATTATATGCAGTAAAAAAGGGCTGGGTATCACAGGAGAACACACAATGTTTGAAAACGAACCAAACGGATACAAAAAAACCGAAGTCGACCACTTCATAAAGCGGCTTGATGACGATTTTCAGGCAATATTAAAAAGTCACAACGACAGTCTTAACAACGTCAAGCGTAATATTTCCAACCTGGCGCGCGAAATAGGCGAGTTCAGCCAGGCAATCCCGCAATACAAAAGCGAGATTGACAGTCTGCGCGAGCGACTTGAAAATATCCGCGGGTGGGCAGAGGCGGCGTCCAAAACGCGGTATCTCCCGGGCACGGACGTGGACGCAGTGCTGGCAAACTTTATTACCCAGGTATTGCTTGAAAGCGACCGCATTCACGAATTAAAGCCCATCAAGCCGGTAAAACATGAACCAATGGACAGCGACGAGTTATTCGAGGTGCTGTCATCCACGCGTGATTTAAAGTTGGAAGACGCTTTTACGGGCTTTGATTTTTATGACAATAATCCATACAAACAATCGGCGGAAAAGACGCTGGCAAAAATCAATAAGAAAAAACAGAAGGGCAGAACGTGAAAATTGTTGTTGCGCGTTACGGCGAGGTGCATCTTAAAGGTAATAACAGGGGCGCGTTCTTGCGGGTACTTACGCGCAATTTGGCGGCCGCGGCCGGTGACCAATGCAAGGTGGTTTTTGACAACGGGCGGTACCTTTTCACGGACTTCAAACCGGACAAGGGCGAACAAATCGCAGCGCGTGTGGCGCGTGTTTTTGGTATAGTCTCTGCAAGTGTATGTAACCGGGTCGCACATGACAGGATTTTGGATTGGGCAAAGACATTGCGCGTCGAGGGCAGTTTCAAAGTCGTTGTAAACCGCGCGGATAAAAAATTCCCGCACACAAGTCAAGCCTTTGCACCGATTGTCGGTGGAGTGGTACTTGACAATAATCCAAATGCGCGCGTGGACGTGCACACGCCCGAAACGGTGGTTAACATCGACATTCGCGAAGGCAACATTGCATTCGTTTACGACAAAGTTATTCCCGGCGTGGGCGGAATGCCCGTGGGAACCGCGGGGCGGGCGATTGTTATGTTAAGCGGCGGTATCGACAGCCCTGTGGCGGCGTATCTTGCGGCGAAACGCGGACTTGCCGTTGATTATGTTCATTTTGCGTCACCACCGTACACAAGCGACATGGCGCTTGATAAGGTAAAGAGGTTGCGCGACAGATTGCGCGAGTATTGTCTTGATGGGCGATTATATGTCGTTCCGTTTACGGATATTCAAACGGCAATTCGTGACAAATGTTCGCCCGAGTATATGATTACGTTGATGCGACGGTTCATGGTGCGGATTGCGGGGAACTCTTCTTGTGATTGCATGATAACGGGGGAGAATTTGGCACAGGTTGCAAGTCAAACTATCCAAGGCATTACCACCAATAACGCCGTTGCCCAAAAGCCGATTTTGCGGCCTTTAATCTGTTATGATAAAAGCGAGATTGTTGTGCTTGCCAAGAAAATTGGAACCTATGACATTTCGATTGAACCGCACTTGGATTGTTGCACGGTATTCGTCCCGCAAAAACCCGTAATCGCGCCCACGATTAAAAGGTGCGAAACAGAGGAGAAGCGGTTGGACGTGACGGGACTTGTTGAACAGGCTATTGCAAAAACCACAGTTATGTGATATATTGATGTGATAGAGATTTAACATGGCCGCCAAGAAAACATCGATTGACACCTCGTTTGCCAAAAGTAATTTCAGGCAATCTTCCGAAAGTATCGCGGAGGATATGGCATGGGTCAATGTTATCAGGTCAGAACCCAAAAGCCCCGAGGCACGTGCCGCGGCAAGTGAATTCGTTAACAAACATTACGAAAACATTCGCAATGTAATGGCAGCAGGCGGGAAAAAAGGCGATGAAATAGACGAACTTATCGGAGGCGTCGCCGAAACAATTTTAAAATACTTCTTTAATTGGTATGATGAAAACAAAGGCGTACCCCAGCAAGCTTTGGCAACATACGTTGCAATGACAACAAAAGTCGCCGCCTATAACAACCGCGATATATCAATATTCACTCCAAAAAAACTTGAACATATTTGGGCGAAAATAAAGAAAGCAAAAACCGCATTAAAAGACGGCCATGGTATCGAGGCCCCGACAAGCACGGAAATCGCGGAGTTCATTAAATCTGCTGAACCAAAGTCGTGGGTGACACTGAACGCCGTTGAAACCGCGATGGGTGAAAGGGGCAAAACGTATTTAAGCACGCCACTTAAATCCAATAATGATAAAGGCACAAAAACAGTGGCCGATTTAATGACCGGTCGTGATAACCCCTTTAATAATGCCGTACGCAATGAAAGTATTGAGCGGGTTCAAATGGCAATTAAACTGCTGCCCACCAAACAGCAATTCATTGTCGAGGAATATTACCTTAAAGACCGAACACATGAAAACATTGGGACGGAACTAGGGTTGTCCAGGGCGCGGGTGCAACAAATACTCGTAAAAGCGATGGAGCATCTTGAAAAACTTTTAAGTCATCCTGATTTGGAAAGCATCAAACGCCCCAAGTTTACCAAAAAGCATATTCATACAATTTCAATGCACAACAAGGTAATTGAAAAGGGCCTTATTGACAAACTGTCACCCAAAGACCAACAGGCCGTTATGGATTATGTCGTGGGCTGTTCAAGGACCCAGATTGGCAAACGGGCAGGCATAGGCAAAACTTACGTAGGTTCTTTTATAAGTCGGATAAAGGGACATCTTTACAGTCTTTTGACAACGGGAAAACTTAAGCCCCAAAAAGAAAATACCCTGCATAAAAAGCAAAGAAAAAGCCGTGCAGTACGCGCGCAAAAGTATATCAAACTGCGCACGCAAGGCAAAAAGACCGCCGAAGTGGCTGCCGAATGTGGTGTAAGCGAAAGAACAATACGAAAAAGAATTACAGAGGAACTTGAAAAAAGTGGTCTGAAACCAAGTGAGGTGCTTGAAGATGGCCGCAAGACAAGCACAAAGGTCGAAAACTCAAAGGCACGCGCACAGGCGTATCTTGAACTTCGCAAAAAGGGTCTTCCCGATAGGGAAATCGCCCGCATACATGGCACCACCGAATGTGCCG
>Ga0123353_10002186_pt1 | contig 24189 bp, 19 predicted proteins | sample TergutLab28metaG_3_FD_92763 | JGI IMG/M metagenome (GOLD analysis project Ga0123353, IMG submission 92763) | Labiotermes labralis P3 segment gut microbial communities from Petit-Saut dam, French Guiana - Lab288 P3 | ecosystem: Host-associated > Arthropoda: Insects > Digestive system > Gut ... | reverse complement strand
GAAATATGGTTACACCTGTGGCCCCTTTTCGTTATTGGCGGCGTTACCCTGGGACTGGCAAGCTGGTTTTTTGTGAGGCGCTTGGAGTAAAAGTGATGCCAGGGCGAGTATTGCCTTTTACGGAAGATATGTCGGAGGCAGCCCTTTCAAAAGGGGGACAAAATGAGGCTACAAAAAGCTCTTGCGTTTTGAGATGTTTGAGGTTGCAGGTTGCCGTTATGCAGGATTCCACGGAAAAGGCGAGTAAAAAATAATGGGGAAAATGTTTTTCCCACAAGGACCACAAAGAAGCCATAATCATGCGGTTTGACGCGTTTCTTGCCCTCTCAGATATCTTTCTCTATCAGTACCATTACCCATGGCGTGCTTCCTTTTTCGGAGCTGGGCTGCGTCTTTTTCAATGATATGACCACAAAAGAAAAAGGAGGAATTATGAAGAGAGTTAAACGGAGGATAGTTCAAGGCCTATTTAATCAACTATTCCGTAATATCCGTTGATAAAAGGACTTTTGTTGGTAGATGGGTTCTATTTTATTCGATTCTGGTGTGTTTTTTAGATGCATTTATACTAGTTAGACAGATACATGCGCAATTTCTTCAAGAGATCATCGAAATCCAGGGGTTTTCCAACATGGTTGTTCATTCCGACAGCAAGGCATTTTTCTTCATCTTCCTTGAAAACGTTCGCGGTCATGGCTAGAATTGGAATTTCTTTTGCGCGTTGATTGTCAAGCGACCGTATTCTGCGTGTTGCTTCGAAACCATCCATTTCGGGCATCTGTACGTCCATAAAAATAATGTCATATTTGTCAGGCGCTTCACAAAACATTTGGACGGCTTTTGCGCCGTTTTCCGCACAATCTATCTCTGCAAGGGTCGGTTCAAGCAGTGCCAGTACAATCTCACGGTTGATCTCAACATCTTCTGCCAGCAAAATACAGCGTCCTGCGAAAAGGCCGTCAATATCCTGTTCCACCTCCTCTACTTGTTTTTTATCCAACCCGATACTTTCATTGATGATATTCGCTATGGCGGATGGGAATAAAGGCTTTGATAGAAACCTGTCAACGCCTGCTTGTTTTGCTTCTTCCCCTATTTTGTCCCATTCGACGGCTGAAAAAAGCACAATAGTAGGACTGTTCGGTGCGTGCGCTATCGCTTTTAACTTTTTTGTCAATTCAATACCGCCGATACCCGGTATTTTCAAATCCACGAAATATATATTGTAAGTGCCTTTATCCGCAACGAGCTGAAGCGCCTCCTCGCTGTTTACGGCGGTATCGCAGGATACGTTGAAGCCCCGCATGACCTCTCGAAAATACACCAAAATATCCGGATCGTTGTCTACGGCCAAAATACGAATGTTTCCCCAACTTTCTTTTCTTTTGCCCAATCCTTGTTTTCGTTCCGTGCCCAGCTTTGCTTGGATCGTAAAAGTAAACGTGGAGCCTTTTCCGGCCCCGGATTCCACCCAAATCCTCCCTCCCATCTTTTCCACAATGCTTTTGGAAATTGATAGGCCCAATCCTGTGCCCCCGAATTTGCGTGTGGTGTCTGATTCCGCTTGGGTAAAGGAATGGAATAGGCTGGCTTGTTTCTCAGGACTTATGCCGATTCCCGAATCAGTTACCTTGATCTGAATGGTACAAATGCCGTCTTTCTCACCTTCAAGCTGCGCATCAAGTATAATAGAACCATTATCCTGTGTGAATTTCACTGAGTTTGCCAAAAGATTTGCGATCACTTGAGCAAATCTTTGATCATCGCCGATCAAGGTTTCAGGAATATTGTTATCGATGTGAACCATGAATTTCTGTCTTTTGTTTTCCACACGAAGGTTGATGATATCGACAACTCGTTGTATCATTTCTTCAAAGTTGTACTCTACCGGTGAAAGCTCAAATTTACCCGATTCGATTTTTGATATGTCTAAAATGTCATTGATCACGCCGAGCAGATGGTTCGACGCATCGTTTATTTTCGTAAAACAGTACTGCATCCGCCCAGGATCGGTTGTGGACGTACCGATTAAGGTCATACCGATGATGGCATTCAGCGGCGTGCGTATTTCGTGGCTCATATTAGCCAAAAATGTGGACTTCGCCTCGCTGGCAGTTTTTGCCTCAGCTTGCTGTTTTGCCAGCTGTTCTAATCTGGTAATATCCTGTACAACTTCGATAAAGCCTGTGATTTCACCACGTAAATCTTTGAGAGGTTCTACATCGACCTGATAGGATGCGCCATCATGTAAAAAACACGTTTGTTTCAGTCCCCGCTTTAGGCAGGAGATAGCACAATTATCGGTTTTGCAAATGCTGACACCCCAACTGCTGCAAGGCAGACCAATAGCGTTCTCCCGCTTTTTCCCAAGCAGTTTCTCAAGCGCTGCATTTATGAACGTCCAGTTCATGTTCTTGTCCTGAACAGCAATAAGGAATGGTATGGAATCAAGAATAGATTCGTACCAATGGGCCACTGCCTCAAATTTCTCTGATTCGTTGTGAATCTCATGAAGCAGTGCCTGTCGTTCACGCAATATATCATCCAACTTAGCCATCAGTGTATTAAACCACTTGGCTAATTCTCCAATCTCATCCTTCTGGTGGCAGGGAATCTGCTCTGAGAGGTCGGCCCGGTCCTCGGCAATGTCCTGGATTTTGGCTTTGACCATATTCAACGGGCGCGAAACCAGTCTGCGCAGCAGAAATATAAACGCGAAAGTAGGTGCTATGGTCATGCACGCCAACATGAGTGCCATAATTATGGAAGCTGTGTTTGCAAGAGCGGATACAGTCTTGGTATCCATCGCGCAGACGATAACCCCGACCTGATCCCCTTTGTAATCAACAAAGGGACGAGCCGTAATGGTTACAGAACCGTGATCTTCAAAGATGGCTTCGGTAGCGTTTTTCCCGCGGGACAACAATGCGGGGGTGATAAGCGATTCGACAGAAGCGTCCTTAGCTTCGACAACCCGCATAAAATCGCCTTTGGGTGGATATTTGTCTGGATTATCCAATTCCGCAGAAATCTTAGTTAATTCTTTGTTCCCATAAAGAGCGATGACAATCTTACCTTCCTCTGTCGCAACATCTAAAATCGGTGCAAACTGCTGAAGAATCTCTGCGGAACCGAGTAGCACGTCGTCATCGGTCCCGAACAGACCATCGTTACCTGGATCCATGACCGGAATCACTCCGCGTATGGCAAACCCTCCGCTCCCCGGCTCAATACCCTGGGCCTTTTCGCCCGTATTGAGAACATGAAGAATTGTAAACCTGAATGGGCGAAGGTCGTCGGAAATATCATTTCCTCTCCCGTCATTTCCGCCGGTCCCCGGTTTTGCAGGGTCGGGAGCATCACGCCACAGGCGGGCTAAGCTAAGCCCGTTTGGCAGGTGGAAATGCAGTTCGATTCTTTGACCAGCCAATGCTTTGTAGCTGTCCAACATTGGTTTCAGCTCTTCACGCAAATATTCACGTGCCTTTTGGTACTCCGGCGCATATGGGTCCGGATTATCTCTGTCATAGGCGTTATTATTTTTTAACGCGATTTTGTAGGCATTAATTACAGACGGCAGACGCACGAACACGGAAGCCTCACTCACAGCTTTTTGCGCACTTGCATCAATCTGACTGAGTATGAATTGAATACGGTTTCCAAGAACATCCCTGACGTATTGGTCGCGCATACTATTAAAGGATGAATTGATCACCACAAAACTGATCAGGCCCAAACAAGCGACAATGCATATTTGAGGGATAGCCAGCTTCCAGACGAGTTTCATTTTATTTTTCTTCCATGCCTGTAAATTCAGGCTCACTTAGCCTAAACTCAAGAGAGATTCCATCAATTATCATAGTGTGGACAAACCGTTTTACGCAGTGCGCGAATGGCCAATTCCTCGGTTTCTCGCACTGTCAACTTAGGGAAATTCCATATTTTGGCTATTGATAACATCCGTTTTAGAGTTTTTTCGCATGTGAAAACACGCTAGTATGGAACACAAATAGCACTTTTTGCAGGAAGATTCCATAAACATATCCGAAAATGTGATACGGAGCTACCGGAAGCGAAGAGCCGGTAAGATGAGTTTACCCAAGGGCAATTCCTCGTTACTCCATCTTATCATTTTTCCGGAAAGAGTGTTGTATTTGCCTGCCGGAAGCGAATCGTGTAACGTGTACGAGTATCGCTGATTTGAGTGTTTAATTTATCTCTATGATTTGGGAAAAAACGGATAGCTAGCCAGAATCATATCCCGTCAGATATTTTCTATGGCAAACAACGGCTATGTCTGGTAAAAAAAGAGAAATTGATTAGCAGAAAAAGGAATGGCATTGCGTATTCTCTGTCTTGATTTTGGGGATAAGAGGATCGGCGTAGCTGTCAGCGATGAACTATGGTTGACCGCTCAGGGAGAAAAAACGATCCTGCGGAAAAATAATCGCCAGGTTATTGATGAAATCCGTCAGCTGGTGCATCGATATGATGTCATGTTGATTCTTATCGGTTACCCCCTTCGTCTCGATGGCTCAAAAGGGAGGCAATGTGAAAAAGTAGATCACTTCAGCGATCTTCTTGGAGTATCGCTGCAACTACCCTTAATAAAATGGAATGAAGCCCTTTCCACGAAAGGAGCAGAAGATATTCTTCGTGAAGGGAACGTGCACTGGAAAAAGCGCCGTCAATTGGTTGATAAGGTGGCGGCCACCTTGATCCTGCAGGATTACCTCGATCATTGTCCGGAGAAAAATAGGGGAGGGCATCTATTGTCATGAAGTTTTTTTCGCTAAAAGCGATAAGTGCTGCCTTTGTCCTCTCATTGATTGTGATGGTTTTGACAGCGATTGCCTATTTTTTTTATGATACAAACCGACCATTTGGCAAAGAAGGGGAAACAGTTCTGATTGATATCCCGCGAGGGTATAGTTTTGTGAAAATAGCCAAATTGCTTCATACCCAGGGGGTGGTGCGCGATGAACTTTCCTTCTATTTGCTAAGTATGTCGAAAGGGGTTGTTCACCGGATCAAGGCTGGAGAATATGAGTTCGGTCAGCCTATGTCTCCGCGGGACATTCTGGACAAACTTGTGAAGGGAGAAATCAAATATTATCGCGTTGTTATTCCTGAAGATTTAAACGTCATGGAGATTGCCGAGCGTCTTAATCAGTTTGGTCTTATCCATAAGAAAAAATTTATGGACCTGTCTGAAAACAAGGCATTTCTTGCATCGTTGGGTATTACCGGAGACAGTATTGAAGGTTATCTTTTCCCTGAGACCTATCTCTTTAATCGTTCCATGGGAGATAGGCAGATCATGGTGCGTATGGTGGATGAATTTCGCAGGCATGCCACACCTGAACGGATTGAACGGGCGAATGAATTGGGAATGACTGCCCATCAGTGGGTCACCATGGCGTCTCTTATTGGTAAGGAAACGGGTTATAGCCGCGAAAAGGGGATGATATCCAGTGTTTTCCATAACCGTATCAAAAAAGGGATGCGTCTGCAAAGCGACCCTACTGCCGTTTATCATATGAAAGACTTTACAGGGCCAATTCTCCGCAGCCATCTGGCCCTCGATTCTCCCTATAACACTTATCGCATCAATGGCCTTCCGCCAGGTCCTATTTCCAATCCCGGCATTGATTCCCTAATGGCAGCCATTTACCCGGCATCGGGGGAGTTTCTCTATTTTGTTTCCAAAAAAGACGGTACCCACTTTTTTTCCTTCCATTATTCTTCCCATCTCCAAGCAATAAGAAAATACCAAACTAGCGGAAAGAAAGAATAAATTTTTCTTGACAAACAACTTTGCCCCTCTTATAGTCGAACTTTAGTGGAGTAAAGTGGTTTATTGTGGAGAATATTGGAGATGTCTCGCTTCAGAGGGCAGTATTACCATACAATTGACGATAAAGGGCGCGTCATTTTCCCTTCTCGCTATCGGGAAATATTCGCTGATGAATACGATAATAAGCTGGTGATCACGAAATGGGGTGGCTATCTTATCGTTTTTCCTTTCCCGGAGTGGAATGTAATTGAAGAAACAATGGCTCAACAATCCATTTTGAAAAAAGAAATTCGCAATTTTCAGCGATTCTTTATGTCTGGGGCCATTGATTGCAGTTTTGATAGTCAGGGGCGTATTCTTATTCCACAAAACCTCAGGGAATATGCTCATCTGGAAAAAGACATCGTGATTGCAGGTATGGTGCGCAATATTGAAATTTGGAATAGAGAGCGGTTTGAAGAGGATACAAGACATACAGGAGATAATCTTGATTCTTGTGAAGATTATATCGTTGAACTGATTAAGCTTTAGTTACAAGAAGCGGGGAATGGATGAGTTCTTATCATACGCCGGTACTTGTCGAGGAAGTTATAAATGGTCTTCGTTGTCAGCCAGGTGGTGTTTTCGTTGACGGCACTCTGGGAGGTGGGGGACATGCTTTGCGTATTATGGAGGCAATCGGTCCCACAGGCTTATTAATTGGTCTGGATAAGGATGGGGATGCCATTCAAGAATCACGCAAGGTTCTTGCTCCTTTTGGAACGAGGGCGATCCTTAGAAAGGCGGATTTTTCCACCTTGTCCCATGTTCTTTTAAGTCTTGGTATTTCGGAGGTAAACGGGATCCTCCTTGATCTTGGTGTGTCATCACACCAATTGGATGAAGTGGAACGAGGATTTAGTTTTCATAGTGACCATCGTCTGGATATGAGGATGGATCGTGAGCAAGAGGTCAGTGCTTACAATTTCATCAATCAAGCGCCAGAGGAAGAGTTGCGGCGGATAATCTGGAAGTACGGAGAGGAAAGAATGGCGCGGCGCATTGCGAAGTATATTGTTCGAGCGAGGGAGAAAGAACCAGTTCGTACAACTTTATCTCTGGCCAATGTTGTTATGCGTGCCTGTTCCCTGTCGGAAAGAACCAGCAAAATTCATCCGGCCACCCGGACGTTTCAGGCTATTCGCATTTGGGTCAATAACGAACTGGATAATCTGGAATGCGCTATCACCTCCGGCATGGATAGTCTTCGGTCAAAAGGGCGATTTTGTATTGTCTCTTTTCATTCTCTGGAAGACAGGATTGTGAAAAATGCCTTTCGTTCTTGGGCCAGAACTTGTGTATGTCCGCCTGATTTACCTGTATGCGTATGTCATCGGCGGCAGAAAATGAACGTATTGACAAGAAAACCAATTCTTCCCAAGGCGGAGGAAATAAGTGCCAATCCGCGGGCCAGAAGCGCCCGCTTAAGAATCGCGGAAAGGATTTAAACGTGGAGAAAAATTCTACACTGGAATCGACAGCCGGCACAGATAATCATAGTGATTCATTCGATCTCTTGGAGAACATTGGTTATTCTTCATTGGTTATGACCGTGATTATTATTATGACCACAGCTATTATCTATGTATGGTCTCATAACCATATGACAACACTGGAGTATCGTGTGGCTGCGGAGGTTAATAAACAGGAGCAGCTCCTTGAGGAGCAGAGGAAGCTCAGGGTGGAATTAGCAACCTTAAAGACGCCCAAACGCATTGCTTCGATTGCCGCGAATAAATTACATATGATCTATCCCGGGCAGGATCAGATCATTTTTCTGAAGGATACAGAACATACGGAAACTCAAGAATGAGCGCAGAAGCCCAAAAATGGATAAAATTCAGAATATGCACCGTTTTAGTGGTATTTCTTGTGCTGTTTGTGGCTCTCTTTTCGCGTGCCTTTCAACTGCAGATTCTCTCCGGAAAAGAATTAAAGGCCAAGGCACAGCAGCAACACACGAAAACACTTCCCATGCTGTCGGAACGAGGCATCATTTTTGACCGCAACGGGGAAAAACTTGCCGCCAGTGTCATGATGGATTCCATTTGCGCCAATCCTTCCAAAATTCGCGACCACAAGGCGTTTGCCGCACAAATGGCGGTTCTGCTGGATATGGATCGGAATGTAATTCTTAAAAGGATATCCGGGAAAAAGAATTTCTGTTGGATTGCCCGTCATGTTTCCCCAGAGAAATCCAAATCCGTTGAATTTATGAAAGGAGAAGCGGTTTTTATCGTCAAGGAACCGCAGCGCGTTTATCCTAATGGAGAACTGGCAGGGCAAATTTTAGGTTTTGTCGGTACCGATTCCAACGGTCTTGAGGGACTGGAAATCAAATATGACAAATATCTTAAAGGGACATCTCAGACTCTTGTATGGAGTCGCGATGCCAAGGGACACTGGCTTTATCCCCGTATAGAAAAAGTATCCACATCCCAGGAACGCGATACGGCGGCCAACGTTGTTCTTACCATTGATAGCCGTATGCAATACCTTGTGGAAAACCAGTTAAAGACGGCCGTTTTGAATAAAGGAGCCAAGGGAGGTCATGCCATTGCTATGAATCCCAAAACGGGAGAGATTTTGGCTATGGCTAATCATCCTTCTTTTGATCCCAATTTTTACAGTAAAGCCAGACCAGGAAATGCCAAAAATAGAGTCATTAGCGATTGCTTTGATCCTGGTTCCACTTTCAAGCCTTTCCTGATTGCGGCTGCTCTTGAAGAAAAGGTTATCCGGGAAAATGATCGTATTTTTTGTGAAAATGGAAATTATCAGGTGGCAAATCGCGTAATCCGCGAAGCCGGGAGAAAACAGCACAACACCCTATCCGTGCGGGAAATTATTAAATATTCCAGCAATATCGGTTGTGTCAAGATCGCAGAGAAACTTGGAAAAGAAAAATTCTATACCTATGTCAGGGGTTTTGGCTTTGGCGCGAAAACGGGAATTGAGATGTACGGGGAATCGCCGGGACTGTTACGACCAGTAAATGCCTGGACACGTGTTGATACATCTACCATTTCCTTTGGCCAGGGAATATCAGTAACGGCTATCCAGCTTCTCAGTGCCATGTCCGCCATTGCCAATCAGGGTGTCTTAATGAAACCTTATATGGTTCGCGCCCTTGTTGACAAAGATGGTAAGGTGATTGAACAATTTTCTCCCACCGTTGTTCGCAGTGTCGTTTCACCGAAAACAGCGCAGATTATGACATCCATGATGACCAGCGTCGTTCATGATGAGGATGGAACGGGGAAAAATGCCCGGATCACCAATTTGGTCGTTGCCGGCAAAACGGGAACAGCTCAGAAATTTGACTTCAGCCGGGGAGTTTATTCGTCAGAAAAAGTACGAACTTCCTTTATTGGTTTTTTCCCTGCCAAGGATCCTCAGATTGCTATGTTGATTACCCTCGATGAGCCACAACGAGATAAATGGGGTGGTGTGGCTGCCGCACCTGTTTTTAAAAAGGTTGGCGAACAGATGCTAACCTGTTTTAAGTCTTACGTCCGTGATCCCTCTCTCTTTGTCCAGGGTGAGAAAAATTCCCTGCATTCCCCAAAGGTAAAACTCGTTTCGGCGACACAGACGATTGAAGATGTACTTAATCGATCTTCACGGACAGACGGAGATGATGAATCAGTAATTCCGAATTTTCGGGGAATGAGTGTACGTGATGTTTTAAAAAAGGCACGTGAACGAGGCATTGAATTGAGAATTCAGGGGTCAGGATGGGCTGTCTCTCAGGCCCCTCAACCCGGTGTTCCCATTCGCTCGAATCCTTATTGTTTGGTTTCCTTCAAGGCGGATCGTTAGAGTATTTAAAAGGGCAGAATAAAAGCTGCTCATACCCGTATTTTGTAATCACAGAAAGAGATGTAAATATTTTAATGAACATTGCAGATGTCATCAAAAATATCCCTTTTACCACCGCAGTAGAAATAACTGCCGGTAATGTGGCATCTGTTTGCTATCACTCAAGGGCGTGCCAGGAAAACAGTCTTTTTGTCGCCATCCAAGGTTTGAATGTTGATGGCCATAGTTTCGTTGCTGATGCCGTGGCGAACGGAGCGCGATGGATCATTCATGATAAACCCATTGATGTGCCACGGGGAGTGGTATCATTGCCTGTTACCGATAGTCGGCGAGCCCTTGGTATTGCGGCACAGAATTTTTATCATCATCCCTCTGCTGATTTGTGCTTGGTAGGTGTTACAGGAACAAACGGAAAAACAACCATCACCTACCTTCTTGAGTCCATCTTTGCTGCCGCCAGATTGTCATCTGGTGTATTGGGGACGGTCAATTATCGCTACGGAAAGCAAGTACTGCCCGCTCCCAATACAACGCCTGAGTCGTTGGAGCTGCAGAAGATTCTGCGGCAAATGGTAGATGACAAAACAACCCATTGTATTGCTGAGGTTTCTTCTCAAGGACTGGATCTGGGACGAGTGGATGATTGCGACTTTGATGTGGCGGTTTTTACCAATCTCACTCAGGACCACCTTGATTATCATGGAACAATGGAAGCCTACTATCGTGCGAAGGAACGCCTTTTTCGCGATCTTATCCCGCGTAGCCGCAAGCATCGTTCCTACAAGAAAGTCATCAATGGTGATGATCCATGGGGGAGGCGACTGCTGGAAGAAACAGGACCAGCTCTGACATTCGGTCTTAATTCCCATCATAATGTCTGGGCGGATGATGTTCGCATTTCTCTCGCCGGTATTGAGGCTCGCATTCACATCTTAGAAGCGTCTTTTTCTCTCTCTTCCTGTCTGACGGGCCGCTTTAATCTCTATAACATACTGGCGGCCGTTGCGTGTGCTTTTGCCCTTGATGTACCTTTGGCAGCGATAGCGACTGGCATTGCCAGCATGCAAGGTGTGCCAGGGCGAATGGAGCGGATGAACACATCAGGGGAACCATGGGTTTTTGTGGATTACGCTCATACAGATGATGCTCTGGCCAATGCTTTGGAAACGCTTCGCGCATTTGGTGAGGATCGTCTTATTACCCTATTCGGGTGTGGTGGAAACAGAGATCACGGGAAACGGCCCCAAATGGGGAGGGTGGCTTCACAATTGAGTAATCGTGTTATTATCACATCGGACAATCCGCGAGAGGAAGATCCACTGTCTATCATTGAAGAGATTGAAAAAGGAATTTCTGCAGGAACAGCCAAGGTACTTCCTCATGAACTGTTTAAGAATGGAAGACATGCTTACTGTGTTATCCCCGATCGGAGAGAGGCGATTGAAACAGCCGTCCGTCTCGCATGCAAGGACGATATTATCCTGATTGCCGGAAAAGGACATGAAGATTATCAGATTATTGGTGAGAAACGTTTGCTATTTGATGATCGCGTTATTGCACGATCCTGTTTAGAGCAGCGCAAAGAAATGGTGCTGTGATGCAAACATCTTCATTTTCAATGATTACTATCGCCGCGGCAAAAGAAACCTTTATTCGCGGTTGTATGGAAAAGATGATTTCCGGTGTATCTATGAATACGGAGGTTCCTAAGGCAGGTGAATCATTTGTTCTCTCGCCAGAGAACCATACATGTAATGATCATGAACAGATTTTATTTTTAAGTGAGGCGGAAAAGGCGGCACCAGTTATGCGGGATGTTGCCGATAGAGGCGGCTGGATTCTGTTAAAAGAATTACAGAATATGAATTTGAATAAATCATTATCTGCCAGCTGATTTTTTTTCATGGTCAGAGAAGGATAGGAAAAGGGAATAAAAAAGAGGAACAAATGCTTTATCATCTCCTGTATCCACTGCATACTACCCTTTCTTCGTTTAATGTCTTTCGTTATATTACCTTCCGCACTATTTGCGCAACCATCACCGCGCTGATTATCTGTTTTATTGTAGGCCCATGGCTTATTCGTAAATTGCAAAGTTTCAATATTGGCCAATCTATTCGAGAAGATGGGCCTCAGAGCCATCAGGCGAAAAAAGGAACGCCTACCATGGGGGGAATCCTGGTTATCTTTGCCGTGGTGCTCTCCACACTTTTATGGTCGAATCTGACCGTTTTCTATGTTTGGTTGGTCATTTTTGTCCTCGTCGGATTTGGTATCATCGGTTTTATCGACGATTACCGCAAACTTACCAAGCAGAATAGTAAGGGCATTTCCGCCAAAGTTCGCCTCTGTGCGGAAATCAGCATTGCTTCCTTTATTGCCATTCTTCTCTATATGCATCCCGATTTTGGCCATGCCATTACCATTCCATTTTTTAAAACCATCTTACCTGATATCGGTATTTTCTATGTCTTTCTGGTGGTTTTCATAATTGTCGGAACGGCCAATGCGGTGAATCTTACAGACGGCCTTGATGGTCTGGCCATTGGTCCGGCTATTACATGTTTCATGACTTATCTTTTATTCAGTTATCTGGCCGGTAATATCAAAATTGCTCAGTATCTTCAGATTCCTTTTGTTTCCGGCGCGGGAGAATTGACCATTTTTTGCGGTGCTGTTGTGGGAGCTGGAATCGGCTTTCTTTGGTACAACACCTATCCGGCTGAAGTCTTTATGGGCGATGTTGGTTCCCTTTCCTTGGGGGGGGCATTGGGAACATTGGCCGTCTTGACGAAACAGGAAATTCTGCTAGCCATTGTAGGCGGCATTTTTGTCATAGAGACTTTCTCCGTTATTTTCCAGGTGGGGTGGTTTAAAATTACTAAGGGAAAACGTATTTTCCGTATGGCTCCAATTCATCATCATTTTGAGCTTAAGGGATGGGCGGAGCCTAAAGTGATCGTCCGTTTCTGGATCATATCGGTTCTGTTGGCCCTAGTGGCGATAAGTACGTTAAAATTACGCTAAAGTAAGGTAAGAAGCATGACTTTTTCGGGACAAACTTTTCTTATTGTGGGCATGGGGAAAACAGGTATAGCTACAACTCACTTCCTTGCCCGGCGCCAAGGGAAAATTATAGCCACCGATCAGAAGGATATAAATCAGATTGTAAAAGATATGCATAAGACTGATATTTCCTTGGAGGTTGTTCCTTATGGTGTTGCCTCACTAAATCATGTGGATATGGTTATTCCTTCTCCCGGCGTTCCTCCCCATGACCCTATTCTTGTGGAGGCGGTGAAAAAAGGCATTCCTCTTTGCAGTGAACTGGAAATGGCCTGCCGCTTTCTGAAAACGCCATTGATTGCCATTACCGGAACAAACGGGAAAACGACGACCACGACTTTAGCAGGAAATATTCTAACAGCATCAGGTTACAAGGTATTCGTGGGAGGCAATATCGGCACACCTCTCATTGAATACTGCGATATGGATCAGGAAGACGACTATGCTGTGGTGGAGGTGAGTAGTTTTCAGCTTCAGTGGATCAGAGATTTTCATGCTCGTGGTGCGGCTCTTTTGAATGTGACGAGGGATCATGTGGACTATCATGGCAGCTTCGCCGCATACCAAGAAGCCAAGAAAAGAGTTTTTTTGAATCAGAGCCGGGATGATTGGGCTATTTTAAATGCCTGTTATGAACCAGTGATTGGGCGGCAGCTTAAATCTCAGACCCTTTTTTTCTCTTCGACGGGAAAAATGGTGACGCGGGGTGCCTTCCTTCGTGACGGTCACATCGTTTTAACGGGCATGTATGGCGGTGATGAAATCTATCCCGTGGACATGATCAAAATTCCCGGGCGTCATAACATTGAAAACGTGATGGCGGCCGTACTTATCGGCCGTATGTGCCATTGTCCTCAGGAGAGGATTGTTGAGACCGTATCTCAATTTCGTGGTGTTAGTCATCGTATTGAGTTTGTGAAAGAAAAAGACGGGGTAACCTATTACGACGATTCCAAAGGAACAAATGTGGATGCCGTTATCCGTGCCCTGGAAGCTTTCGACCGTCCCATTATTCTGCTGATGGGAGGGCGCGATAAAGATGGAGATTTTGAACTCTTAAAACCTGTTATCAAAGAGCGTGTAAAGCAGCTTGTTTTGTTTGGTGAGGCCCGGGAAAAAATTAAAGGAAAAATAGGAAAACTGGTAGAAACAGGTGTTCAAGTAACCATGGTGGAGGCTGTTTTACTGGCGTATAAGCAGGCCCGTCGGGGTGATGTGGTTCTCCTGTCACCAGGATGCGCCAGTTTTGATGAGTTTACAGACTACAAAAATCGCGGAAATGTTTTTCAGGATCTTGTGAGGCGAATGTAACATGGAATCACTACCCATTTCTCCCAAAAAACAAGATATTTTCCTGCTGATTACCACTTTGCTTCTTGTCATTTTCGGCACGGCCATGGTGTATAGTTCCAGCGGCATCATGGCTATGGATCGTTTCCATGATGGTCAATATTTCTTAAAGAAGCAGATTTTCTTTGTTGTCTTGGGTCTTGGCCTGATGTTTCTCTTTTTGCAGATACCTTATCAGAAACTGAAAATTTTTGCCTACCCTGCCATTATCATTGCCTTTGTCATGCTGCTTTTGCTTTTTGTTCCTTTTCTGGGGAGAAGGGTTGGCGGTGCAGTGCGCTGGTTGAATCTTGGTTTTATCTCCTTTCAGGTGGGAGAATTGGTGAAAGTCTCCCTTGTCTTATTTCTTGCCTTTTTTTTGTCCCGTAAGCGGCATCATATCAAGGAACTATTCCACGGTATTGCGCTCCCCCTGGGGATAACCGCTTGCCTTATGGGACTTATCATCTTGCAGCCTGATTTTGGTACCACCGCCATTATTGCGGTGACAACTATGATCATGCTTTATCTTGCCGGAGCACGGATTCTGCACTTGGCAAGCTTGGTAGCGATCTTTACGCCGTTCGCCGTTTGGGCACTCTGCCATGGATATCGTTGGGAACGTCTCATGACCTTTCTCAATCCCTGGTCGGATCCGCGTGGATCAGGATTTCAGATCATCCAGTCCATGATATCGTTTGGTGCCGGTGGTACCTTTGGTGTGGGATTAGGAAATGGTATGCAAAAGCTGTTTTATCTCCCCGAACCCCACACCGATTTCATTCTGGCTGTGATAGCAGAGGAGGGCGGTTTTATCGGTGTGTCCATTGTCATGGGACTCTATATTGTTTTTATTATTCGAGGGTTTATTATTTCTTTCAAAGCGCCGGATTTATTCGGCATGCTCCTCGCGGCTGGATTTACGCTCCTGTTTGCCTTACAGATTTTCATCAATAGTGCTGGTGTTATGGGACTTGTCCCCCTGAAGGGACTCACGCTTCCCTTTCTCAGTTATGGAGGATCATCCCTTTTGATGAGTTTTGCCATGGTGGGCGTTCTATTGAGCATTTCGTCGCAGGAGAATAAGGGGCCATGAAGATAATTATTGCCGGAGGCGGCACGGGAGGACATCTTTTCCCCGGGATTGCTATTGCGGAAGAATGGTTGAAGCGGGACAAGGGGAATACCGTCCTTTTTGTCGGAACCGAACGGGGAATTGAGAAACGTGTCCTTCCCTGTCTTGGTTTTGATCTGGCAATGATTGATGTGGGGGGTATCAAGGGGAAAGCGATGTTAAGCAGGGTACGTGCCATAGCAAAACTACCTAGAAGTTTTCTGCAGTCGGACAAGATTCTCCGATCTTTCCGGCCTCACATAGTGTTGGGTGTCGGTGGTTATGCCTCGGGGCCGGTTGTGTTGACTGCTCGTCTCCATGGCTTTAAAACCGCTATTGCCGAACAGAATGCCTTTCCAGGGATAACTAACAGAATTCTCGGCCATGTTGTGAATAAAATTTTTGTCACTTTTGGCGATGGCTCCACGCGTTATTTCCCACAAAAGAAAGTATGCTGCACAGGGAATCCCATTCGTGCCGCCTTCCTATCAGGCATGGATAAAACAACGGAGAAGCGAAAAAAATTTACCATTCTTGTTTTTGGGGGCAGCCAGGGCGCAGCAGCTATCAATCGGGTTGTTTTAGCTTCTCTCAGTCGTTTGGCAGGGATAAAAGAACATTTGCATATCATTCATCAAACAGGTCATCAGGGGAAGGAAGAAATTAGAGAAGCTTATCGCCAGGAACAATTTGATGCGGAAGTCCATCCGTTTATCATGGATATGGCGGGATTTTACAAGAAGGCTGATTTGTTGATCTGTCGGGCGGGGGCAACATCCATTGCGGAAATCACGGCAAGCGGCAGAGCCTCTGTCCTGGTTCCATATCCTTATGCCACTGATGATCATCAGACCAGCAATGCAAAGGTGCTTGTTCGTGCCGGTGCTTCTATCTTAATTCCGGAGGCTCAGCTTACAGAAGAAAGCCTCACAAGCGTAATCTTTGACCTTTATAATAATCGAGAAAAGATCAGGATTATGGAAGAAAATTCCCGACGCCTTGCCCGTGTGGATGCAGCGGCAAGAGTAATTGACGAATGCCTTACGTTGGTGGGAAAGACGCATTAATCATGTTGTTTGCATGGTGCTGTCAAAGATCACCTCTCTTCGTGGAGAGGTAAGATAAGTTGAGGAACGAGGCGGATTTATGAAGCAGGTTCTCATTCACGGTATGCAGAAAAAAATCAGGCATATCCATTTTGTTGGTATTGGCGGTATCGGGATGAGTGGAATTGCGGAAGTACTATTAAATCTCAGATATATCGTAAGCGGCTCCGATCTAAGTGAAAGCGATATCACGCAGCGCTTGCGCACACTTGGTGCAAAGATCTTTCAAGGGCACAGGGAAGAACAAATTGAGGGTGCCGATGTCCTTGTGATTTCAACCGCTGTTCGCCCGACGAATCCGGAGGTGGAGGAAGCTTACCGTCGTAACATTCCTGTTATTCCACGGGCGGAGATGCTTTCAGAGCTTTTGAAGATGAAGTTTTCTGTTGCCGTTTCCGGCAGTCACGGCAAAACATCTACCACATCCATGATTTCCGCCATTCTGGCTCATGGAGGGTTGGATCCTACCATGGTGATTGGGGGAAAGTTAGGCAGTATCGGCAGTAATGCCAAACTGGGTGGAGGTGCGATTATTGTCGCAGAGGCCGATGAAAGCGATGGTTCTTTTCTGGCTCTTTCACCTGACCTGGCGGTGATTACCAATATTGATCGGGAGCATTTGGATCATTATCGAGATATTGGCGAGATTAAATCGGCTTTCTTACAGTTTGCCAACAGTGTTCCTTTTTACAGCATCACGGTGGTATGTACGGACAATGAAAGGGTTCAGGAAATTCTTCCTCAGATCAAGAGAAAAACAGTGACTTATGGTCTTGTAGGATCGGCCGATTATATGGCAGAAAATATTCGTCTGGAAAATTATGGCAGTCGATTTTATGCGCTGGAACGGAATATTCCTTTGGGAGAAATCGTTCTCCATATTCCAGGGCGTTTTAATATTGTCAATGCCCTGGCGGCCATTGCCGTAGCCCGCGAATTTGGCCTTACCTTTGATGTGATACGAGAAGGACTTGCATTATTTGAGGGCGTGCAACGTCGGTTGCAGGTCAAGGCTGTTCTGGACGGAGTAACGATTGTTGATGATTACGGTCATCATCCGACAGAAATCCAAGAAACCCTCATCGCGGCGAAAGAAGCATGGAAACATCGCCTTATTGTTGTTTTTCAACCTCATCGTTTTAGCCGCACCCTGGCTTTGTTACCAGAGTTTTCCCAATCTTTTACGATGGCAGATCAGGTAATTCTCATGGATATTTATTCTGCAGGCGAAGAGCCCATTCAAGGTGTTTCTTCCCAAGTGTTACGTGATATTCTGATAGAAAATGGACATCGCCATGTGTCTTGCATCCACGACCCGGACAGTATTGTGGAGTACCTTATGGAGATTGTTCACCCTACGGATACCGTTATAACGCTCGGTGCTGGGAACGTATGGACGATTGGCGAAATGCTGGTAAAGCGATTGAGGGGAGAGAATAATACATGGGTATCACGATGACCGCTGAAAAACAAAAAGAAGAGCCTTCGTGGGATATTCTGTTTCCCCATGCTGTTTCTTTTTATCAGCCTGCTTACAATTATACATCCATAGGTGTGGGCGGAAAAATCGATATGATCATGTGTCCGCGATCAACAAGTGAGTTGAGGGAAATGGTGTTCCTCCTCCATTTCCATAATATTCCCTATACTGTAGTGGGAAACTGGACCAATCTTATCGTTACGGACAAGGGATTTCGAGGCGCGCTCATCTGGACCAAAAACCTGAATCGCATTCAGGTGGAGCAGGACAAAAATTATGCATGGAACATAACCGCCGAAGCAGGGGCGTCTCTTGGGGAACTGGTCGGTATTACACTGCGTGAGAATCTGACGGGTCTTGAGTTTTGTGGTGGTATTCCGGGAACTGTTGGCGGTGCGGTACGGATGAATGCCGGCGCCTATGGCCACAGCGTTTCTGAATCCATTGTGGTGGTTATGCTCATGGGCGAGAAAGGGGAAACAAAAACATGGGGAAGGGAGGATCTGTGTTTCGAGTATCGTAACCTTCACCTTTCTCCCGGTCATGTAATTTTAGGGGCGACGTTTCGAGTTTTTCCGGATATGCATGGTCAGGTAAAAGAAAAGGTGAACCAGATCATGGCTGACAGAACGGCAAAACATCCCCTCAACTATAAGAATGCGGGGTCCATATTTAAAAATCCCCGCGATCACGCTCCAGTGGGTAATTTGATAGAGCAGGCAGGTTTAAAAGGATATGCCATTGGTGATGCGGTCATATCTGAAAAACACGGAAATTTCATCATCAATCGAGGCGGAGCATCTGCCACCGATATTTTGACCTTGATTGAGCATATACAGGAAACAATTTTTTTGCGGTATGGTATCTTTCTGGAAACAGAAATTAAGGTGATTGGGGAGCAATAGTCCGTGAGCAAAACATCACAGTCCGTATTGAGAATAAAGAAAAACCGCCTGCAGCGATTTTTCTTCCTTTCGTTCCGTGAGATGATGTGTTGCGTCTTGATTCTGAGCGCAACGCTGATGCTGACTTTTGGTTTTATTTATGGCTATAGCTATATTTTGAGCGATCCGGCCTTCCGCGTACGCGATGTGGCGGTACGTGGATGCCGTGAAGTGACCGAGCAAGAGGTAATTGCCGGGGCGTCTCTTTCACCGGGGCAGAATTTATTTTCCATTAGTTTGAAAAAGGTCGCTCACCGCATTGAAAAGAATCCTTGGATCAAAGAAGTTCGTGTTGGACGCGAACTTCCCGATCGTCTTATCATGGAGGTACAGGAACGGCTCCCTCTGGCTCTGATTGAAAAGAATCATCGCTTTAAAATTGTTGATCGTGACGGTGTCATTTTTAAGGAGCTGAGTCGGAATGATAATTATGATTTGCCCATTCTTACAGGCTGTTATAAGGATGAGACCGTGCAGAGTGATCTTTTCAGAAAAGCACTTGCCTTCCTGATGTATTTGTCTGATACGAAACAAAGCGTTATTGGATATGACAATGTTTCTGAACTCAATTTGAATGAAATATTCGGTTTGTCCGTGATTACAGATACGGGTTTGTGCCTGGCCATGGGTTTTGATGATTACCAAAATAAACTTCGCTTTTTACCATCTGTTCTGGAAGGTCTGAGAAAGCGAAATGTGAGTATGGGATTTCTTCACATTGATCTTCGTGATCCGGCAAAGATTACGGTTCGTGACGGTATCCGCATGGCTCCGGCGAAAACTAGCAATGCGGGGAAGAAATACACGCTGTAAATAGAAGCAACGTGACGGTATCGGAAAAAATGTTTAGCTAAAGGAAAGGTAAATTGGGAGATGGCAAAAAAGGCGAATCTGATTGCCGTATTGGATATTGGAACCACTAAAACATCCGCGTTAATCTGTGAGTTGACAGAAAGCGGTATTGACCTCATCGGATTCGGTTCGACCCCTTCGGACGGTCTGCGTAAAGGGGTAGTTATTAACATAGAAAATACCGTTGAATCCATAAAAAAGGCACTGGAAGAGGCCGAGCGTGTATCTGGCTGCAATATCCGCTCCGTATATGTGGGAATTTCCGGGGGCCATATCCGTGGTCAGAACAGCCTTGGTATTGTGGGTATCAAGGGCGGGGAAGTCGATAAAGAGGATGTGCAGCGATCAGTAGATGCCGCAAAGGCCGTTAATATTCCTACTGACCGGGAAATTCTCCACGTTCTTACCCAAAGTTACATGGTGGACGATCAGGACGGTATTCGCGATCCAGTGGGAATGACGGGTGTTCGCCTTGAGTCCAAGGTACACATCGTTACGGGGAGTGTTTCTGCCATACAGAACATTGTGAAGTCGGTTAACCGAGTAGGGTTAGAGATCAGTGAAATTATCCTGGAGCATATTGCCGCGGCAGAAGCTGTCCTAACCCAGGATGAAAAGGATTTGGGCGTAGCCCTGCTGGATATTGGCGGAGGAATCACCAACCTAGTCATTTATTATGAGGGTACCGTTCGTGCGACGGCAGTAATCCCTGTTGGCGGACACTACATCACAAGTGACATATCAACAGGTCTGCGTACTCCTCTTGCCGAAGCGGAGCGCATCAAGATAGAGCATGGTTGTGCTTATGCTCCCAGGATTCCCCGCGAGGCAGTTATTCAAGTACCTAGTGTCGGAGGTCGGGAGCCGCGGGATGTGTCACGTCAGATTCTGGGAAGAATTATTGAAGCTCGGATGGAGGAGATTCTGAATCTTGCCTACAAAGAAATTTCCAAGTCAGGATATGAAGATTTGCTTGCCGCCGGTATCGTGTTGACGGGCGGTACGTCCAAAACAGAAGGAACGGCGGAGTTAACAGAACAGATCATGAATATGCCCGTGAGAGTGGCTTTTCCTTACACGCTTGGCGGGCTTAATGATAAAGTTGAGCATCCCATGTACTCAACCGCTGTAGGTTTGGTTAATTATGCCAGCAATAATGAGTCCAAAAAGATACGAAACGCGTCGAGAAATTGGTTTATGCGGGTATGCAGACGAGTAAAAAATTGGTGTCTAGAATTCTTTTAAGGGGGGGAAAACCATGTTTGAATTGGCAAATGAAGATAATGGGCTCTGTCCAGTAAAAATAAGAGTCGTCGGTATTGGTGGTGGTGGAGGAAATGCGATTAATACGATGATTTCCTATAACCTTACAGGAGTGGAATTTATTACTGCCAATACGGATGCCCAGTCATTATTAATATCTCAGTCTTCGGTTAAGATTCAATTGGGAGTCAACGTTACCCGTGGGCTTGGCGCTGGTTCGAATCCTGATATCGGTCGCCAGGCAGCCGAAGAATCGCGCGAGATCATTAAAGATCATCTGCAAGGTTCCGATATGGTGTTTATCACCGCCGGCGAGGGAGGAGGGACAGGCACAGGAGCCGCACCGATTATAGCCGAAGTGGCAAAGGAGGTTGGAGCTCTGACCGTTGCCATTGTCACCAAGCCCTTTCCCTTTGAAGGAAAGAGACGAATTGTCCAGGCGGAAGACGGAATCATTGCTCTGCGGAAAATTGTGGATACGCTGATTGTTGTGCCTAATCAGCGTCTTCTTAGTGTCGGAGGGCGAAATCTTTCTTTTTCTGAAGCTTTTAAAAAGGTAGATGACATCCTTTACAATGCGGTTAAAGGCCTCTCCGATTTGATTATCGTCCCCGGATTAATCAATCTTGATTTTGCCGATGTTAAAACTATTATGTCCGAAATGGGTCTGGCCCTCATGGGGACAGGAACGGCGACAGGAGAAAACAGGGCCGTAGAAGCGGCGCAGAAGGCGATTTCATCTCCCCTCCTTGAGGATAACAGTATTCAGGGAGCACGCGGCGTTCTTTTCAATATTACCGGAGGCCACGATATGGGCCTGCAGGAGATCAATGACGCCTCTTCTCTGATTCAATCAGAGGCCCATGAAGATGCCAACATCATTTTTGGCGCCGTTGTTGATGGGAGTCTAACAGATGAAATTCGTATCACCGTTATTGCCACAGGTTTCGAGGATAATACCAAGGGAAGTAAACACATAAGTTCCCCTGCCCCCCATATAGGGCGTCGCAGAGCAGATCTGTCCATTCCGGCGTTTATCAGGAATGAAAAAAGCTTGGAGACAATGATTCCCTCTAAAACGGAAGTAGATGATGATTGTGAGATAAATTTGGATATTCCTGCTTTTATGAGGCAACAGGCCGATTAAAAGGGCGGTACGGGTAATGAGGCTCTACTTGTCATGTCCTGGGCACTAACAAAGAAGTATTTGGCTATTCTGGACAAAGAAGTGGGGTTCCAGAAAAAAGTATGGGGGGAATGCCTAACGGTATGTTTGGCCTTTCCCCATTTTTACCAGACGGGCATGTCTAACCTAGGATTTCAGACCGTCTATGCCTTGTTAAATCAACTTCCCTATTGTCTCTGTGAGCGTGTTTTTCTTCCTGCTCCCGGTGATGAGGTCTTATATCGGAAGACACGGGTTCCTCTTTTCAGTTTGGAGTCGCAGAAGTCTCTGACGGAGTTCGATGTGCTGGCCTTTTCCCTTCCCTTTGAAAATGATTATATCAACGTTCTGAAAATGCTCCGCTTGGGAAATATTCCTCTGAAGGCTGAGGAGAGGGATGAGCGATACCCTCTCTGTATTGCCGGCGGGATTTCCGTTACTTTGAATCCCGAGCCCCTGGCTGATTTTATTGATGCTTTTCTGATCGGTGAAGGGGAGGAGGTGATTCCGGAATTCTTTGCCGTGCTGAAAACGTCCTTTGCCTTCGGATTCCATAAGGAACGCCTGATGCGCACTGCTCAGGAGTCAGTGGAAGGGGTATATTGTCCACGCTTTTACGATGTGAGCTACGGAGAAGATGGGGCAATTCAGAATATTCGCCCACAGCAGGCGATCTTTCCGGCAAGAATCAAGAGAAGATGGATAGCTGATATTAACGCCTTCACTACGGATCAGGCCATTATGACTCCCGATACCGAGTTTGGCGATTTGTTTGTTACGGAAATCAGTCGTGGCTGTCAACGAGGGTGTCGGTTCTGTGCCGCCGGTTTTGCCTATCGTCCCGTTCGTTACCGTGATTGCGCCACCATCATGGCCTCTGTGGAAAAAGGCCTGCAAACAGGAAAAAGAATTGGCCTTTTGGGAACGGCTATTTCCGATCATCCTGATCTTCCTTCCCTGTGCCGAACCGTATTGGATAAAGGGGGGAAACTTTCTCTTAGTTCTCTGAGAGTGGATCAAATAACCCCGGAAATGGCTGCTATCATTAAGGCGGCTCAGATTGATACCATTGCCCTGGCACCGGAAGCAGGTTCAGAGCGTTTGCGAAACGTGATTCGCAAAGGTATTTCGGAGCAGCAAATTTTTACGGCACTGAAATATCTCACAGAAAAGGGAATCCAGAATCTTCGTCTTTATTTTTTAGTTGGTCTGCCTACGGAAACGGACGACGATGTAGATCAGCTGATTCATCTTGTAAAAAATATTTGCCGCGAATATACTGGGAGAAGAAGAGCTTTTCGCCGGCTGATTTTAAGCGTTAATGCTTTTATTCCGAAACCGCATACCCCTTTCCAATGGCATCCGTTGGAACATATTGGTACGATTAATAAACGTATCAGAAAAATTATACAGGAATTGCGGAACGAACACGGGATACGGGTGATTCATGATCAGTTCAAATCGTATTATCTTCAGGCACTTTTGTCCTTGGGAGATCGACGAGTTGGTGCTATTCTTTCCGCGGTTCATAATTATGACGGAAACTGGTCCCGGGCGTTGAAAGAAATTCCCCCCGGGGGAGATTTTTTCGTTTATCGTTCTAAATCTTACGATGAGGTTCTGCCTTGGGATATCCTGGCAGAATTCGTTGCTAAATCTTATTTGCAGCAGGAGGCGGATAAGGCGATAAAACAAGCGTAACCACCCATCATCTTTACATAAAACTTGTGACAGGAGGAAACAGATGGAAGCATTGAACAGCGAAACGGGCGAGCAGAGAGGAATGAACGGCCAAGAATTTTGGAATTACGCAGTGGATATGTTCCAGCGAAACGTTCTTTTTATTGATACGTTACGTACGAGAGGAAACATCTATCAGCAGCACCTTGCGGCAGGTCAGCCCCCGGTCTTGCATTTCCCTTATGAGAAGATCGCCGATGGTCGTGATTTTGATCCTCCGGTGAATTATAGCTTGTTTCGTATTCTTGACCGAAGGAAAAAAGAGCGAAATGCCCACCAGCAGGAGCGTCGGGAAAAATCCCCTACTGACGTGAAAGAAAAGGCTCCCGTTGTGATCATTGACCCGCGTGCCGGCCATGGGCCGGGAATTGGAGGAATAAAAGAAGATTCGGAAATAGGTGTGGCGATCAACGTCGGGCATCCTGTTTATGGTATTTTCTTTTCTTTGGAGCCCGTGGCAGGGCAGACGATT
>Ga0123353_10002185_pt1 | contig 24192 bp, 15 predicted proteins | sample TergutLab28metaG_3_FD_92763 | JGI IMG/M metagenome (GOLD analysis project Ga0123353, IMG submission 92763) | Labiotermes labralis P3 segment gut microbial communities from Petit-Saut dam, French Guiana - Lab288 P3 | ecosystem: Host-associated > Arthropoda: Insects > Digestive system > Gut ... | reverse complement strand
ATAAGTATACATCGGGTGTTTCGGGAAGTTTACTCAATTCAAGCGTCCGTATCTCAAGAAGATCGGTGAATTCCACCCCCGCAAGCGGGTCGTACAGCGTGAATCGATGGTGATAGGGAGGACTCTTTGGAATCAGTTCATAGTCGGTAATGAGAATCGAGATCACCCGTTTCAGCTTATGATACTTTTCGTTTCACGGCGGCAGGTGTTAGCGGGTAGTAGCAGTGGGCGAAGGCGCTGTAAAAGATGCAAGCTGGATCGTTTTAAAAAAATCGTGGATGATGAGGGCGGTGAGTCCCCATATCCGATGCGGCCCGTAAAACCAGGTATAATCGCCTGCGATTTTGCCGTCAATAATAAGGTCTTTTTCGACAAACAGCCGCTTCGGATCAAGAAACAGCGAGCATGGAACCCGCAGTATCTCCGCCACTTCGTGCGCCTGAGGCGTAACCGTAAAAGGCTGACGAAGCATGGCGGCAAACGGCGTGACGCGGACATCCGTAATGGTAATGTAGTCGTGAAATCTCCCCAGAATTTCGATGCTGTCCGCGGCGATTCCGATTTCTTCAAATGTTTCACGGATCGCCGTCCGCTCCAGACTCTCCCCTTCCTCGCACATCCCGCCCGGAAACGAAACCTGGCCTTTGTGCGTTTCAACTTCGTCCGTGCGCCGCGTCAGCAAGAGACACATTTCTCCGTTCTGTTCAAAAAACGGCATAAGCACCGCCGCCTGCCGGTCAAACCCGTCCGCCAGATGTTTTGGCGACAGTTCCGACAACCGCCCGCGTACATATTCTGAAAATTTCCCGCTAATTTTCAATTACCTCAATTAACCGGTCGGCAATCTTATCCGCCGCCCCGCGGTTTTTTTCAATAACAGCCAGCGCGGCGCGTCCCAGCGCTTCACGCTCCCCGGCATTTTGCAGCAAATTCCGGAAAACTTCCATCAACTGTTCCTTCTGCGAAGACGGGTCTTCTTCGGTTGCCGTAATCTGCCGCAACGCCCCGCGCGCGGTAAATTCATCACGGATCGCGCGAAAATTTTCCATGGAAGGGCCGACGACGATAGCCTTTGAAAACGCGGCGGGCTCAAGAATACTGTGACCACCGTGCCGGATTAGAGTTCCGCCGACAAAAACAATATCGGCAAAGCGGTATGTTTCCGCCAGCTCTCCCAGCGAATCAAGCAGCAGCGCCGGCGCGTACCTGCTTTCTTCGTCCGGCCGCGAGCGTCTTCGCACCGTGAAACCGGCGGCCTCGGCAATCGCAGCCGCTTCGTTAAACCGTTCCGGGTGGCGCGGCGCAATAAGAAGCCGGGTTTTGGACAGATTCGGCGCGCGCCTGATTTCGCGCAATACTTCAAAAAGAACGCTTTCTTCGCCCGGATGCGTACTCCCCGCGACAATCAGCGGCGTGTCCGCCGCGTTAATACCGCCGAGGAAATTTTCAGCAAGATCACGGCGGAGTTCCTCGCGCGAATCCTTCTGCAAAAAACCGCTGTCGAATTTCAGGTTTCCCGGCGTGGAGATTATTTCCGGCGGCGCGCCGACGGCGGCAATACGCCGCGCGTCTTCTTCCGACTGCATCATCAGCGCCGCGTAATTTTTAAATACCCGACGCAGCGCCGGCCGCGCCCAGCGGTAATACCTGAAAGAATTTTGCGAAATACGGCCGTTGGCGAGCGCGACAGGAATGCCGCGAGACCGCGCCTGCCGTAAAAGATTCGGCCAGATTTCCGTGTCGATGATGACGATCCGGGAAGGGCAAATCCAGTCAAGCACGCGCCGGATAACAAAAGCAAAATCTATCGGAAAGTAAAAGACATTTTCCGCACCGAAGCTACGGACGGCGATTTCATGTCCAGTCTGCGTGACTGTCGAAAAAAGAAAACGCGCCTCCGGCAGTCTGCTGCGCAGCGCGCGCGTCAGCGGTTCAAGGCTGAGGGTTTCACCTACCGAACAGGAATGAAACCATATAACGGCGCGCCTGTCGTCAGGATCGGAGCGTAAATGCTCCGGCAGACGGCCGAAGCGCTGACGCATTCCCGGCAGGCGTTTGCCATGCCGCAGGGCCTTGTACAAAAAGACCGGAAGCAGCGCGAGACCCCAAATAATCAGTAACAGGCTGTAAAGTAGATACATTTAATCAATAGAACCACGTTTACCTTGTATGAAATATCCGCCCAAACCGAAATCTTACGCTCGCCGCCGCAGGTTCTCCATGAAATATTCGGGCTGTTACGCCGGTCAAGTAAGGGAATACTGATGCGAGTTTGGTATAATTACTTTTTTTAAGGCAGGCGGCGTGGAGAACGGCGAAAAATCTGCCTGACACGCGGCGGCTTCCGTCCATGTCATTATTGTTATGGGGTAAGGTAATGGCTGAATTCAGAATTGAACCGCAACAAACATCCGGTCCGAAAAAGCTGATCATTTTCGCGCTTGTTTCGGCAGTACTGCTGAGCGGCATCGCTTTAATCGCTTTATATGTTCGCTATCACCCGTCCACGCCGCGCTCGTCTTCGGCGGTCAACATACCCGACGTATTGCGCGCCGGCGATACGAACTTTGAATATTACAAGACGAAAATTCGCATTGAAAACGTCAAGGCTTCCCTAGGAATCAACTACAACAACTCGCGCGTCGCCATGATCTCCGGTACGATACGCAATGACGGAGACCGTAAACTTGAGGCGCTCGAACTTCACGTCACGCTTTACGACATGTGGGGCAAGTTTTCAAAGGAACGCACGGTCTTCGCTGTGCGGCCCGGCGTTGGATTCAATCCGAAACCGATGGAGCCGCTCGAACGGCGCACATTCAACATATCGCTCGAAGGGGTGGAGTATTACTGGGATCCAAAGGAAATCGTCCTCGAAATCACGGGGCTGAAATATAAGTAAGGTAATGGAAACGAACAAAATCCGGCGGATTCATCTTATTGGAATATGCGGAACGGCGATGGCGACGCTCGGCGCCATGCTGAAAGACGCGGGTTATACGGTCACGGGGTCGGACGAAGGAATGTATCCGCCGATGAGCGATTTTCTGGCGCAAAAGCGGATAGACGCGCGCAAAGGATACGACGCCGCGAACCTGGTTCCCGCGCCTGACCTTGTCGTGGTCGGCAACGCCCTCTCGCGCGGCAATCCTGAAATTGAATATATGCTCGACGGCCGCATACCGTTCATGTCCCTGCCGGAAGCGCTCAAGGCTTTCTTTCTGCGTCAAAAGACGCCGGTTGTCGTAACCGGGACGCACGGGAAAACCACAACGACTTCCATGATTTCCTGGAGCCTCGCCGCGGCGGGATATGGGCCGGATTTTTTGATCGGCGGCATAGCGGAAAATTTTCAGTCGGGTTACGGACTCAACGGCGGCGAATATTTTGTGGTTGAAGGCGACGAATACGATTCGGCCTTTTTTGACAAGGGGCCAAAGTTTTTGCACTACCTGCCGTACATTGCCGTCGTCGGCAACGTCGAGTTTGATCATGCCGATATTTACGCCGGTCTTGACGCCGTAAAACTCCAGTTCAGGCGTTTTGTGAATCTTATTCCACGAAACGGCTTTCTGGCCGTCGGCGCCGACAGCCACGCGGCGGTTGAAGTTTGCGAAAACAGTCTGTGCCGCAAAGAAACTTTTGGAATCGAAACCGATTGCGACTGGACGGCCGGGAATATCGAACAGCGCGCCGACGGCTGTGATTTTGAGATTGTCCATAACGGCAAGCCGTTTTTGCGTGTCCGCCTGAAAATGTTTGGAAATTACAGCGTCCAAAACGCGTTAGGAACCACGGCTGTCCTGAACCACATCGGCGTCGCCCCTGAAGCCATCCGGAAAGGGCTGGAAACTTTCGCCGGCGTGCGCCGCCGTATGCAACTGCTGGCGAATGCGGCGGGTATCCGAATCTATGAAGATTTCGCCCACCATCCGACGGCCGTTCGTGAAACGCTCGCTGCCGCGCGCGCGGCTTTTCAGCCGCAAAGAATCTGGGCGATTTATGAACCTCGTTCCGCGACCAGCCGTCGAAATATCTTTCAGAGGGAGATCGCCGAAGCGCTCAGCCTGGCGGACTGCGTGGCGATTCCGGCGCTTTTCCGTCCGGAAAAAGTGCCGGAGGCTGAACGGCTTGATGAAAACCTGCTGATTGACGATCTGCGGGCTCGCGGCCGCGCCGCGTGGAATCCTGGAACCGTGGACAGCATTATTGAAAAAGTATGTGAGCAGGCCCGTTCCGGCGATCTTATTGTCATAATGTCAAACGGCGGTTTCGGCGGCATATACGAAAAACTGCCCGCGGCGTTAACCGGTGGTCGCTGACCCCTGATCAGGAGGAAAACATGCTGATACGAAAGTGGATTTATGCGGCGATGCTTATTGCTGGATTTGCCGCGTTTATGCCGGGATTTCTGCGAAGCCAGCAGGGCGGCGCGCCCGGCGCGGAAACGGCCGCCGTTCCGGGAGAAGATGCCGTTCCTTTTGACGAAGAAGAACTTCCTGCATTTAAAATCGGCGTGGAAGTCAGCATGGTTTCCGTTCCGGTAACGATACGCGGGACGGACGGAAGCTTTTACAAGGGGCTGACTCAAAAATCATTCAGGATACGGGAAGACGGCAAGGATCAGGAAATAGTTTTCTTTGCCGAGGAAGGATTGCCGACTCACATCGCGATGGTGCTGGACATCAGCGGCAGCGTCCGGCCCGAATGGGGTACCATAAAATACGCCACCAGGCGTTTCCTCGAAAATCTCAGGCCGGACGACAATTTTTCCCTGACCACGTTCAACACCGAGATTCGGATGCTGATGGATTGGGGAAAAAAAACCGACAATGTTGACGCGAAACTGACTTCCGTTTATTGCAAGGATAATACAAAACTCTGGGACGCCATTCATACGGTTTCAACTGAAGCCTTCAAGGGGATCGAAGGTAAAAAGGCAATGATCATCATGACCGACGGCATGGACAACCAGAGCTATTATACTTACGCCGAAGCGGTGCGCGCGGCGGTGGAAAATCAAATCGCCGTCTACATCGTCAGCAAAACAGAAGCGCTCCGGCAGTATTACGAATATATGGTACCGCAGGGAGCGGGAACATACGCGCAGTGGGAGTTGTTTTTGATGCAAAGAGCGCTGGCGCAGGCGGAGTTGGTGCTGCGCCGCCTGGCTTACGATACCGGCGGACGCGTAATGCAGCCAAACAGTTTCGGTCAGCTAGACAATATCTACGCGGATGTTTACGATGAGCTTCGGAATCAGTACACGCTCGGCTATATTTCCACAAACACGGCCAAAGACGGTTCCTATCGCGAAATCGACGTGAGAGTTTATTCGCGTGATGCGCCGAACGTTAAAATAACAGCCCGCCCCGGATATTACGCTCCACGGAATTAACCGGGCAGGAGTTTGACGGAAGCGGAGAATCATGGAGAATGAAAGTAAAGAACCTGTTCCGCAGCGATATTCACGGCAGGTTCTTTTCAACGGTATCGGCGAGGAAGGCCAGGCGCGCATCATAAATTCGCGCGTGGTTGTGGTCGGCTGCGGCGCGCTCGGCGCGGTTCAAACCTCGTTTCTCTCTCGCGCGGGCGTCGGAACGCTGCGTATTATCGACCGTGACTTTGTCGACGAGAGCAATCTGCAGAGGCAAATTCTGTTTGATGAACAGGACGTGCGCGACGTGTTTCCCAAGGCGGCGGCGGCGGAGAAAAAACTGCGCGTCGTCAACTCGCTTGTGAACCTGGAGGGAGTTGTCGATGAAGTCAACTCCTCCACCGTGGACCGCCTGCTCGGCGGTTTTGACCTGATTATGGATGCCTCGGACAATTTTGACGTTCGTTTTCTCATAAATGAATATGCCGTCAAAAATAACGTTCCCTGGATTTACGGCGCGTGCGTGGGGTCCTACGGTCTGACGTTTCCGGTTATACCGGGAGAAAGCGCCTGCCTGCGCTGCGTATTCGAATCGGCGCCTCCTCCCGGCGTTTCTCCTTCCTGCGATACCGCCGGAGTCATAGGGCCGATTGTCGGAACGATAGCCTCAATACAGGTCGCCGAAGCCCTGAAATTTCTCTCGGGCGCGCGCGATCGCATACGGAAGAAAATCACGACGGTCGATCTGTGGGAAAACCGTTACGACGCTATAGACCTGCCGCAGCCTTTCGTTGATTGCGCCTGCTGCGGGCGTAACGAATATCCGTACATGGACGGTTCACTCGGCGCGGAGGCGGCGGCGCTCTGCGGCAGGAATTCGGTGCAGATACGCCCGAAATATCAAACGAAAACAGACTTTAACGATCTGGCCGCACGGCTCGCTCCACTTGGCGCAGTTGAGCGAAACCGTTTTTTACTGCGGGCCGACATAGATGGGTATCAAATAACGGTGTTTTCCGATGGCCGGGCCGTCATTCAGGGAACATACGACGCGGCGGTTGCGAAATCCCTTTACGCCCGCTACGTCGGAAACTGATTTTATCGAGGAGAATAAACATGAGCATTGTGCCGCTGGTTATTGCAAAAAATCAAAAAAAGGAAATTACCGTTCTGCCCGAATTGCTCAACAGGCACGGACTGATTACCGGAGCAACGGGAACGGGAAAAACCGTAACGTTGCAGGTTATGGCTGAAAGGATGAGTTCAATCGGCGTGCCCGTGTTTCTTGCGGACGTGAAAGGCGACCTGTCGGGCATTTCACAGGCGGGGCAATCGTCGGAAAAGCTTGAAAAACGGCTGAAGTCTTTTGGGCTGCCGACACCGGAGTTTTCGGCATATCCAACGATTTTCTGGGACGTTTTCGGCAAGGCCGGCCACCCTTTGCGCGCGACGGTCTCCGATCTCGGCCCCCTGCTGCTTTCGCGGATTCTGATGCTGAACGAAACGCAGCAGGGAGTGCTGGCGCTTGTCTTCAAGGCCGCCGACGACCAGGGGCTTTTATTGCTCGATCTCAAAGACCTGCGCGCGATGCTGCAATACGTCGGCGACAACGCGAAGGATTTCGCGACGCAGTACGGCAATGTTACGGCGGCAAGCATCGGGGCGATTCAGCGCGGCCTGCTGCGTCTTGAACAGGAAGGCGGCGGATATTTCCTCGGCGAGCCCATGCTCGACATTGCCGACCTCATTAGGACGGATCGTGGACGCGGCGTCATTCATATTCTTGCCGCGGACCAGTTGCTTAATACGCCGATGCTTTATTCGACGGCGCTTTTGTGGCTCCTGGCTGAACTTTTTGAACGCCTTCCGGAAGTGGGCGACCTGGAAAAACCGAAACTGGCGTTTTTCTTCGACGAGGCGCATCTTCTTTTTAACGACGCGCCGCGGGCGTTGCTCCAGCGTCTTGAACAGGTTGTGAGGCTCATTCGTTCAAAGGGAGTCGGCGTATATTTCGTAACCCAGAATCCCACGGATATTCCGGACACGGTACTTGGACAGCTCGGCAACCGTGTTAATCACGCCCTGCGCGCCTTTACGGAAAAAGACCGCATTGCGGTGCGGGCCGCGGCGCGGACGATGCGCGCCAATCCGGAAATCAACACGGAAGCCGCTATTGCCGAACTCGGCGTGGGCGAGGCGCTTATTTCATTCCTTGAGGAAAACGGAAATCCCGGCATGGTGGAGCGCGCCTTTATTATGACGCCGGAAAGCCGCATCGGACCGATCACGTCGGAAGAACGGAGGCGGATATGGGAGAGATCGCCGCTGAACGGCGTGTATGACCAGGCGATAGACCGCGATTCGGCTTACGAAATGCTTGAGCGGCGAATGAAGCAGACGGCTCAAACATCGGAAGCCGCGCCGTTAAAACCGGCGCCTGCCGCAAACACCCGCGGCGGCAAAGTCAATGACATCGTGTTCGGACCTTCACGAAGGCAGGGTGTTTTGGAAGCGGCTGCTAAAACGGCGGCCCGTAGCGCGGCGACGACTGTAACCAACCAGGTATTGAAGAACGCCGGTCTGAAAGGCACGGGCAAATCCATAGCCGATTCCGTGGTGCGCGGTATTCTGGGTTCGCTCCTGGGAAAACGCTGATTCCTTATGAGGTGTAGTGAAGTATTTGATGAGAAAATTCTGAAGTTTCTTTTCGTCGGCGCGCTGAACACGTTGTTGGGCGCGGGTATTATGTTCGGCCTGTACAATCTGGCCGGTTTGGGATATTGGAGTTCTTCCGCGGTTTCGTATATCACGGCAAGCATTTTCAGTTTTTTCATGAACAGAAGTTTCACGTTCGGAGATAAAAGCAGTCCGGGGCTGCCTGCCCTGAAATTTACGGCGAATATCGTGGTATGCTACCTGCTTTCATTCAGTCTGGCAAAACCGCTTATTCTTTTGCTGCTGAACAGTATGAATCTGTCGCAAAACACGACGGACAATATCGCCATGCTCGCGGGCATGATTATGTTTACAGGATTTAACTACATCGGACAGAGGTATTTTGTTTTCCGGGAAGGTATAAGGTGAATTTTATGAAAGATATTAAGGACTATGAGGCGATGGCCAAGCTGGATCTGTCCGAAGCCGAGCGCTCATGGGTATCCGACCGCGCGGACATGTTAATGGACGGTTTTAATCAGCTTAACGACGTTGATACCTCCGGGGTTGAACCGTTAGTTACCGTATTGAACGTCAAAAATGTCTTCAGGGAGGATATCGGCGTAAAGATGCTGTCGCGCGAGGAACTGCTGGCTAACGCGCCGGAGCAGCACGATGGTTATTTCAAGGTTCCGAAAACACTGGATTAATAAAGGAAATATCATGGATTACTATGTTACGGATTATAACGTATCAGACCCGGATGCCGTTGCTTTGCAGGACGGCATCATGCGAAAAGGCAGCCCGGTCACGGCGGGTTCAAGAATATTGGAGAATTTTATTTCTCCTTTTGACGCTACGGTCGTTACCCGTCTGCTGGATAATAAGACGGCAATAGCCGGTAAAACGAAAATGAGCGAATTCGGTATTGACAGAATTTCAGCCGACAGGCCCGACGGCGGTTCCGAATCCATAAAGGTTGTGGCCGACAATGTCGTTTCATTTTCATTGTGTAACGATGTGTTTGGCAAATGCCGCCGTCAAGCGGCTGAACATGGTATTTTTTACATACATCCCACTTACGGAACCGTATCAAGATATGGATTGATTCCGCTGGCTTCATCCATGGATCAGATCGGCGTGGCATGTAAAAATCTGGCGGACGGGTTTAACCTTCTTTCCGTTATCGCGGGAAATGATCCCAATGACGGAGCCATGTTCCCTGAAAAAAGTTACAGTTATAAGGGATTGAACAGAAAAATTACTGCGGGCGTTCCTTCATCCGTTGTAAAACAGGCGGATGAAAACACTCAAAAAAGCATACATGGTTTTGCCGATAAACTTAACACGGTGGATATTAAGCTGGATTATTTTGACGTATGCAAACAGACCATGTATATCCTCGGCTGCGCTGAAGTCAGCAATAATATAACTCGCTACGACGGTATAAAATTTGGGTACCGCGCTTGCAGCTATACGGGCCTGAATGATCTTTACGTCAATACAAGAACTGAAGCTTTCGATCTTGAAACCAAACTTGCGGCTGTTATGGGTTCAATGGTGTTGTCACAGGATCAATATGTTCCTTATTATGAAAAAGCGATGAAGGTGCGTCGCCTGATCAGGGATTCATTGCGGTTTGACGAATATGACGTAATTATCCTTCCAACGGCAATCAGCGAAAATCCATATAATAACCTTTCGCTGTTTTCGCTTGCGCCGCTGGCGGGACTTCCTTCAATTTCATTTTCCCATAACGGCATCGGCGTTCAGTTGATTGCGGATGTGAAGAATGAAAACGCGTTGATCACGGCATGGGAGGCTGCTCAATAATGAAATACGAAATTGTTATGGGACTGGAAGTTCATGCGGAACTCGCCACAAATTCAAAATTATTCTGCGGTTGTTCCGCGAAATTTGGAGCGGGCGCCAACGAAAACGTATGTCCCGCGTGCGCCGGAATGCCCGGAATGCCTGCCGTCACCAACAAAAAAGCCGTCGAGCTCGGCATCGCCGCGGCGATTGTCACGAACAGCGAAATTACGGGAACCATGTCTTTCGACAAGAAAAATTATTTTTATCCCGATTTGCCCGCCGGATACCAGATAACTCAATGGTTTGCGCCGATCTGCCGGAACGGATGGATTGAAATAGAAACGGAAGCGGGGAAAAAGAAAATCAGCTTAAAGCAGATTCATATTGAGGAAGACGCCGGAAAATTAGTGCATGACGGCCGGACCGACACGACACTGGTGGATTTCAACCGCACCTCGGTTCCATTGGTTGAGATCGTGAGCAATCCTGACTTCCGTTCATCGGAAGAAGTTGTCGCTTATCTTGAAAAGCTTCGTTTGCTGCTTAGTTTCGCAAATGTTTCCGACTGCAAGATGCAGGAAGGATCCATGCGCTGCGATGTGAATATTTCCGTCCGTGAAACCGGTTCGGATAAACTCGGCACGCGCACTGAAATAAAAAACATGAATTCATTGAAGGCGATTACCCGGGCTATAGCATACGAATCTCAGCGGCATATAGACGCGCTGGAAATCGGAAGCGAGGTTCTGATACAGGAAACGCGCAGATGGGACGACAATAAAGGCGAGACTTTTTCCATGCGCGAAAAGGAAAACGCCACGGATTACCGTTACTTTCCAAATCCTGAACTGATGCCGATTTGCATCAGCGATGAATGGATTAATGCCGTGCGCGCCGGTCTGCCCGAACCGGCGCACGAAAAATTTGACCGTCTTACACAACAGTTGGGCCTGTCCGAATATGACAGCCGGATTATTACGGGGAGTAAAAATCTTTCCAGCATATTTGACGAGACGACAAAATATTTCAACAAACCCAAAGAAGTCGTCAACTGGATCATTGTTGAATTATTAAGTATTGCAACGGGTGACAACAAGGGCGAGGACGATATTGTAATTGATTGCAAAAAATTCGCAAAATTAATGGAGCTTGTGGATAACAAGACAATCAACCGCAACGTCGGCAAAAAACTGCTTGTCAATGTTTTGGAAGAAGGGATTGATCCGGCGGCGTATGTCGAGGATAACAAGCTCGGAATGGTCAGCGATACCGATGTGATCGGTAAAGCCGTTCGGGAAGTTTTAGCGGAAAATGAAAAATCTGTCGCTGAGTATAAAAACGGAAATCCTAAGGTAATCGGTTTTTTCGTCGGCAAGGTTATGAAGAAATTAGAGGGGAAAGCGGATCCAAAAATCGTTAATACCCTGCTTGTCGAGCACCTTGCGGAAAAATAAAAACAGGGAATTTCAACAGCGCGTCCCGTCGGGGGCGCGCCGTTGGGAAGAAGAAGTTTTCCGCCTACCTTGCCGTTAATCTCAACTTCTCACCTGTTGTTCGCCAGGTTTCAGCTTTTCGTCGCTTGTCAACCAGGCACTCCTGCCCGGTACATTTTTTATGCAATACTCCGGCAACATGTTCTTCCTGATACGAATCATGCAAAGCCGTATTTGAAAAATAATCACGTTGTTCCTCGAATTCATTCTTGAATCGTTCATGAAAATACTTCATTTTTTGAAGATAAATCCATTCACCGTACTCTGTCGTTTTTTTGCGTTTTTCCTCAGCGGTACATTTTTTAATCTCGTCCATAATTTCCTCATAGTGGCAGAAAGAGGGTTGCGAGCGCCGCGCAACGCAATGATTCGCCTGCATGGTCGATTACTCAGCGTTTCATTAACTCCGGCCGGAAGCCGCCCGCGTTATGCACAAAAACTGATTTTACCGCAAAATTTGTAAAAATGAAGCAGGTTGACGCCTGTAGGGTGAGGTGTACGGCATAAAAGTTTCAGCATACAAGAAAGTGATTGTCGGACGTTTTTCCTATAAACTAAGCTTTTTTGGATTTCGGCAGCGGGAGGGTACTATGCAGGATTCTTACGTCAAGGAACGCGACAGGTCGCGTATTCCCGAAAAATACAGATGGGAACTTTCCGACGTATATCCCGATGATGACGCATGGGAGACGGCCAGGCAGGCCCTTGTCGTATCGTTGCCCGAAATTGCTGCGTTTGCCGGAACGCTCGCCGACGCGCCCGTCCGGCTGCTCGATTGTCTTGCGTCCACAGACCGCCTGCACAGGGACTACATGCGCCTTGCCTGCTACGCAAGCATGAAGTCCGACATCGACACGCGTGAATCGAAATACCTTGCGATGGACCAGGAAATGTCGCAGATTGCCGCGGATTTTTCCGCACGTTCCTCCTTCATCGAACCGGAAATTCTCCGCATCGCGCCCGAACGCATCGATACCTTCATAAAAGAAGAACCGCGCCTTGAAACGTACCGTCATATACTCGACAACATTTTGCGGCGGAAGGCGCACACGCGCGGCGAAAGCGAGGAGAAAATCATCGCCGAGGCCGGACTGATGGCCGACGCGCCCGGCAATATAAACGGCGTTTTTACAAACGCGGATTTTCCATACCCCGAAGTTACTCTTGAGGACGGCGTCACGGTGCGCCTCGATCCGGCGGCTTTCAGCCTGTACCGCCGTTCGCGCAACCGTAAGGACAGGGAAAAGGTTTTCGACGCCTATATGGGAAAATTGAACGAGTTTCGCCGCACCATCGGCGCGCAGCTTGCCGCCGAGGTGCGCAAAAACATGTTCTACGCGCGCGCCCGCAATTATGGCTCATGCCTCGAGCGCGCGCTTGACGATTACAATATCCCGACCGCCGTTTTTACAAATCTGATTTCAGGAGTCCGCGGGCATCTTGACACAATGCGCCGCTACCTTGATCTGCGCCGGCGGCTGCTGGGGCTTGACGAACTGCGTTATCACGATCTCTATGCGCCGCTTGTAGCTGATCTTGATCTTTCCTATACATACGACGAAGCCGTTGATCTTGTTCTCAGGTCGCTCGCGCCGCTTGGGAAGGAATACGCGGACATCGCTGAAACGGCGCTCAATAGCCGCTGGATTGACGTTTATCACAATGACGGCAAACGATCCGGCGCATACTCCAACGGCTCGATCTACGACGTCCACCCGTACATCCTCCTTAATTACAACGGAAAATACGACGACGTCAGCACGATTGCCCACGAACTGGGACATACGATGCACAGTTACCTGGCGAACGGGGCGCAGCCCTACGCTCTTTCGCATTATTCCATTTTTGTGGCGGAGGTAGCTTCCACGTTTAACGAAGCCCTGCTGCTCGATTATATGCTCAGGACCGAAACCGGCGCGGAAATCCGGCTGTCGCTGCTTGGCAGCTATCTCGACAACGCCCGCGCCACGTTCTTCCGCCAGACGCAGTTCGCCGAATTTGAGCTCAAAATCCATGAACTGGCCGAGAGCGGGACGGCTCTTACCGGCGACCGGCTCGACGATCTCTACCTTGATATTACGCGGCAATATTACTGCCACGAATCGGGCGCGTGTGTTGTGGACGATGTCATCCGCGCGGAATGGGCGTACATTCCGCATTTTTTCTCCAATTTTTACGTCTATCAGTACGCGACTTCCTTTATCGCTTCGACGGCCCTTGCGGAAAAAGTGATAGCGGGTGAAAGCGGCGCGGCGGAAAGTTTTCTGGAACTGCTGCGGGCCGGTGGGGCGGATTATCCGATCAACCTGCTCCGGAAAGCGGGCGTGGATATGACGACGCAGGCGCCGATGGACGCCTGTATCCGGAAGATCAACCAGGTAATGGACGAAATTGAAACGCTGGCCGGCATTCCCGGACGCCTGTGAATAGAGGGCCGTCCGGAATGAAAGAAAAGCGCGGCGTACTCAGATCTCAGGCGGCTGTATGTGTATCTTGTGTCCAATCCGTCTCAGTTTTTTCCCTCAGCAGACTGACGGGCGTTGCGGGCGTCAAATATCCCACGACCGTGCTGGAAAGAGGCGCCGTTGAGCGCACCGGAGCGGCGAAAGGCGGGTATAGTTAGCCCGGTTCGAAGTCGTTTTGCCATAGTCTTTCAAGAAATATCCGCCACGGAAGCGCCTCAATATTGTTCATCAGAACGCGAGACTGCTTTTCCAGTGAAACAATACAGGCGTTTCTGACCGGCCCATCATCCAAAAGCGCCTGCAAAGAACGCGCGTCTCCTTCATGGATGCGGGACGCGCCTTTTATTTCCACCGCCAGGTCCTTCTCGCCCAGAATAAAATCGACCTCTTGCCCCGTGGATGTTCGCCAGAACGTGATCGGCATGTCAGGATTTCGATATGCCTGATATGCTTTCAATTCCATAAGGATGTATTGTTCGAACGCTTTGCCGAATTCCCTGCTGCCTGCCTGCGGTTTGCACCGGGCTAGATAATTCGTTACCCCGACGTCGAATAAAAAGAATTTTTCCGTGGAGATCATGCGGCGCGTCCTTGATTTTTTCCACGGCTGGATTCTGAATCCCATATACGTGTCCTCAAGAATGTCAAAGTAAGTCCGTACTACTTTATGCGATACGCCGGTTTCGCTCGCGACGTTTACATAATTTAAAAGTTCGCTGGATGTTAACGCCGCTACGTTGAGGAATTCCCTGAATGCCGGTATATTTTGCGTCAGTGCCTCCGCGACGATCTCTTCTTTTAAATAATCCGCTACGTATGCCCGTAAATCTTCAACAGGCGCCGGCGATAGAAAATGAGGCGGAAGCAATCCTGAGATCAGGATTTTTTCAAGCTCGAAATCGCTGATTTCCGGATACGCCAGCGGCGTCATCATTCTGCGCCAGGCCCGCCCCCCCAGAAGATTAGCATGTCCCCGCCTGAGTTTTCGCGCGCTGGAACCGGTTAGAATGAACGACAGTCCACGATTTTCTATAAGCCAGTGTACTTCATCCAGAAGCGCCGGTGCTTTTTGAACTTCGTCTATAACGATCATGCCCTTGTGATTTTGCCAGCGTTCCCGCAAAAGCGCAGGCCGGCTGAGGTAATCCGCTAAAACATCGGTTTTCAACAGGTCGATGACGGCAGCGGCGTGATATACATGCGAAATCCACCAGGTTTTGCCCGTTTTTCGCGGTCCCCATAAAAAGGCCGATTTTCCCGGAGGTAAATTGATTTCAAGAAGTCTCTTGTTAATTTTCATGACAAGGGAATTTTATCCGGATAAATTCCCCTTGCAAGGAAATATTTCAGAACAGGTCATCGCCTGCCGGAAGGTTTTGCAATTACCTCAATCCATCTTTCATTAAATATTCACTTCATGCCGCGCCCTGTCTGCTCCCTGCATCCTGCCCCAAAAAACAGTTCCATTTCATGAAATTCGGCAGTAAAATCAATCGTCGTGCGTGACGCGGGCGGATTTCGGTCTGAAAAATCAATGATGGGACCGGGGCGTCAATGGATTTCCAGAAGACTGACAAGAGACCGGATTTTGGAAATCCGGCTGAATAACAGGCTGCTGTCTGGTTTTGCAGGAAGCGCCGTCGGGGTGGGCGCCGGAGCCGCGGTATAAAGACGGTGATGATCCAGGTCTTATTACTTTTGAGTATATTGACGCCCTTTAATATCCATCACTACACAACCTTAAAGTGAATATGGAATGAATATGCGGTGGTGCTATCGCCTGAATTGACGGATATGGGATTGATTGAAGCGGATGGTGTTTAATATCGGTATAGGTATTTAAGTTTGGATAAAAGACCATATTCATGAAAAAGCGGTTGGTTCGGCGGATAATCAAGGCATTGATTGAAAGCGTGATTTTTATCGCTCTTATCCTGTGTCTTTTCCAGACGCCTTTCGCAAAACGCCTGACGTTTAATTATTTATGCCGTTATCTGGATAATGCCGTCGGAATTCAACTGGAAGCTTCATCCGTCAGCCTGAGTTATTTCCGTGGACGCGCGGCCTTTGAAAATCTCACGATACGTTCATCTTCGGCTTCAGAAAAGCCGCCGTTTTTTCGCGCCGGTCACGCCGCCCTGAATCTGGACATTTTAAAAGCGATCAGGGGCAAAATAGCTATTGAAGAAATTACGCTGATACGGCCTGAAATTTTCTTCTTCATTGACGGCGACGGAAAAGACAACATACCTGTTTTGCCGGCTTCCAGGGACGACGGCGGAGATATTCCGGACATTTTTATTGCCCGCGCCGAGATTCGTGACAGCGTTTTCCGGTACGACGACAGACCGACGGATCTGTTTTTCGAAATTCCCGGATGGAATCTTGACGTTACCGACGATGAACAAACACCGCAGCACAATATCTTTTTTGAAAATCAGACGGATGCCGAGCTGCGATACGAAAACATTGTACTGCCGATAAAAACATTACAAATTACCGGTATTCTGGATTTGAAAAAACTCCATTTGGAAATTGCGTCTGCGAATATCGCCACAGACGGTTTCTCCGTCGGCATCGCCGGGAACGTCGATTTTTTAAGTCCTTTCGTGGACGTAATAATCCGGACAACCATGGATTTGACGCAGGCGTCGGCGCACATCGCCCTTGAACAGCCCCTTCACGGCGATTTATCCGGCGAAATTCACGCCGCAGGCGATTTTGAAAGTTTCGATATTTCCGCGAGCCTCGGAATTTCCGATTTCCGATTTCAGTCCTACAGTCAGAGCGCGCTGGAATTGGCATTGACAGGGAACTGGCGGAGCGATTCCGGAATAATCAGCCTTCCGGAAATCGCCGTTTCATCTCCCGAAGGAACCGTTATCGGAAAGGCCGATTTAGCCGCGCCCGGAACTTCCGGAACAAATACGGTCTCCGCCGAAATCAAAAATCTCGATCTCCGGCCGCTGATAAGACTTGCAGCCGCGCCTGTTGATATTTCCGCCCGCGCCGCCGGAACGGTCAGCCTTGAGTGGAAAGGAGATTTTGATCTTGATAAAGCCGCCGCAAATGCGCGTATAACGCTTGCCGCCGATTCAGCCGAACCGGAAGCGGGCGTTTTGCCGCTTTCCGGCAGCCTGGATGCCGGCCTGAAGAATAATCAGCTCGAAATTACTGTTCCGGAACTGAAAGCACTGGATATTGAAACGTCCGGACGGTTCACGCTGAAAAATTTTCAAAGTATCGAAGCGGAATTTGATGGAACGAACGCGGATGTCGGACTGACGATTCCGCTGATCGCGCGTCTTTTTGAAGTGGAGGAACTTCCCGCCGCCGCGGGCGAATTGAGCGGCCCGGCAAGCTTTCACATTCAGGCCGCGGGAAATCTTGATCAGCCGGAAATCAGTGCGACGCTGGAAACTCCGGGACTGATTTTCCGAAACCTGCAAATCAGTTCGCGCACCGATTATCTTCTGCGCGGCGAGACGCTCGATTTCACCGGCGCTTTCGGATTGCCGGAAAACTCCGCGGCCAGGCTCGGGGGAAGTCTGGATTTCAGCGGCGACAGCCCCGTTATTTCAATTACGGCGCGGGCCGAACGCGTGCCCGCCGCTGTTTTAAACGACGTTCTTGATTTGCAAATTCCTTTAAGCGGCGCCGTCGACGTCTCGGCGGACATCGGCGGCTTGATTCAAAATCCGGAAGGGCGCGCCGTAATTACCGTCAGCGATCTTTCCCTGTACGAAAAACCTCTTGGGCGGCTGGATACTGAACTGATCCTCTCAAATCGGGAAATTCTGTTGGATAAATTCCTGCTGCGGCGCAATCCGGAAAACCCGGAAATTTCAGGAGACATGGAAAATTCTCTTGCCGCTAGGCTTTTCTACGCGCTGGATTCAGGACAGTTCGGCCTGCGGGCGGACGGTAAAGACTTGACGTTGAGCGGCTGGAATTTACCCGAAGGTATCCCGGTTCCTGAAAAGATGAATATTGCAATATCCGGCGAAGGAACCATTGAACAACTCAGCTTTAACGCGCGGATCGACGCCGACGATCTTAAAATAAAACACGGCGGGGAAGAAATTTTGCTCGGCCCGGTTTCCATAACCGTCGATATTGTTTCCGAAGAAGCGCGGGTCTCTTTGCGCGCGCCGTACCTCAATATTTCCGCCGAGGCGCGCGGCGGTCTTTCTTCGCCGTATTCCTTTACCGGAGAGTTGCGCGCGGAAAACTCCGATCTTTCCGTCATCGGCCTGAAACCGCATGACGGACAGCAGCTCGGCGGCGCTGTCGACGCCGTCATTCGTATCGCCGGCAACCTGGAAAATCCTGGACAGGTGGAAATCGACGCCGATATTCAAAGCCTGACGCTGCGGGCGCAAGATCAGGAGGCGCGCCTTTTCGGCCCGACCCGCCTGCGATACCGCGCCGGCGTTCTTGAAATTCCCGTTCCGGCGCTTTTAGTGACGCGAAGCTCGCAGCTCGAATTTTCCGGCCGGGTTCCAATCGGTGAAACATCTCTGGAGGAAACGCTGAAACTCCGGGGACACGTGGATATCGCCGAAGCGCTGTCTTTCACGCTGATACCCGAAGGGTTCGACATCGAGGGCATACTGAATTTCGATGTCGGAATGACCGTTCTTGACGGAGTTTTCGGAGGCATGGGCGAAATTGAGATGGAGCGCGGAGTAGTAAGGATTCCCGGTCTGCCGCTTCCATTTGACGCTATTAACGTAAAGGCCGTCGTTGAGGACGGCGCGCTGATTCTGAGTGAAGCCTCGGCCGGATGGGGCGACGGAACGATCACCGTTTCCGGTGAACTTCCTTTCCGCGCCCTGCCGTGGACGGTCCCCGGCCTGGTAGTGCGCGACGGCCCGGTTCGGTTCGCGCTTGCCGTCAGGGACATGACTCCGGAAATGACCGGCATTTTTCCGCAGGGACTGACCGGCAAAGTTTCGCTTCACGCCGGTGGAAGCGCCGACCGGGCTGATCTTGAATCTCTGCGCGCGGAAATCATTTTTGACGAGCTGAGTTTTAAAGTAGAAACCCTTGATTTTTATCAACTGGAACCGGTTCGAATCGGGATTGGCGACGGCGTGGCGACAATTTCCCGGCTGACCATGATCGGACCGGAAACAAATCTCCGCCTGGTCGGCTTCGCCGGCCTGCTTGGCCCGGAAGCTCCTCTCGATTTGCGGCTCGAAGGATTTCTGGACGCCGCTATTCTGACTTTTGGCGATCCCGACCTGAGAGCCGCCGGGCGGTTCGACATTCAGGTCGACGCGGGAGGGACGCTTTCGGAACCCATGCTTTCCGGCTACGCCGGGACAGATAACGGGCGTTTCTCATTACGTGACCCGCGCATTGTGGCTGACGATCTCCATATCCGCCTGGCCGTCACTCCGGAAGAAATTTCGGTCGAGCGTCTTGAAGGCCTGCTGAACGGAGGCAGCCTGACCGGGGAGGGCGCTTTGGGCTATGGCCGCGGCCTGCTTAACGCCGTCAACCTGCGCGTGTCTTTTAACAACTGTTTTCTCGAAGCGCCGAAAGGATTGAAATCGGCTTCAAGCGGGACAATCACAATGACATCGAAAGAGGACGTTATTGAGATTGGCGGGAACGTCCGAATTGATGAAAGCGCCTACAGGGAATCGTTCGAAGTCGGCGGACAGGTGCTGAATTACCTGAAATCCCAGCAGGTGGTGGTGATCTCCGATCTGACGCCGGATTCCATTCTGAACCGCATCCGCTTCAACATCTCCGTGCGTACCATTACTCCGCTTCTTGTGCAAAATAATGTGGCGCGCGTGGAGGCCTCGGCAAGCGGCCTGCGCGTTGTCGGCACTTACCGCGAACCGTCTGTAACCGGGCGTGTCACGCTGACCGAGGGCGGCACGATCATTTTAAACCAGCGGGAATATTACCTCGACCGGGGTGTTGTCACCTTCGTCAGCCAGACCCGCGTCGAACCGGAACTGGAAATTCAGGCGCGAACGAAAGTCGCCGAATACGAAATTACTTTACAGTTGACCGGCAACCCTGAACGGATGACAACCATCCTTTCCTCCGATCCCGCGCTGCCTGAACGCGACGTCATGTCCCTGCTTCTCACCGGCCGGACTTCGGCGGAAACCCAGGGGCGGGAAATGCAGGTAATGCAGACGCAGGCGCTTTCCATTCTCGCGGGACAGGCCGGAGAACAGCTTACCGGAGGAGCCCGCAGGGCGCTGCACCTCAGTACGTTCCGCATTGATCCGGGTTTCATCGCTTCCGAGTCTGATCCGGGCGCGCGGCTCACCATCGGCGAAGATATTACCCGCAATCTCAGTCTTGCCTATTCGATGAACCTGATCAACGGCGGCGACCAGATATGGGCCGCGCAGTACACTATGCCCTGGCGGCTGACCACGCAGACGACAAGGCAGCAGGACGATACCTACAGGTTTGAATTCCGGCACGACATCCGGTTTGGAAGCACAGGCGGCGGGCGGACGACGACCCGGTCTGGCAGCCGCCGGTCAGACGCCGCGCAAGGGACGGCGCGGACGGCGACGCGGGGAAATACAAAACTTGAAATCGGCGACGTCCGTTTTACCGGTGAGGAAAATTTCACGGAAAATACGCTTCTTAAACGCCTGAACGCCGCGCCGGGAGACCGTTACGATTTTTCAAAAATACAGAGAGGCCTTGACCGGCTGCAGGAATTTTATATCCGCGAAAATTATCTTGAAGCCGATATACGCATGAGGCGCGAAACGCGGGACGGCGCGGTGGATCTTGAACTCGACATAGCGTCGGGACCCAGGGTACGTTTTTATTTTGAAGGTTTTCCCGTTTCTTCAAAAACACGCGAGGACGTCGAAGCGGCGTGGACGGAAGGAGTCTTTGATACCGGGCGCGTTGAGGACGCCGTCGCGGTACTGCGCCGCGCAATGATAAAGGACGGCTATCTTCAGGCGGAAATATCCACAAAAACGGAGGTCGTTTCGGAAGACGGATCGCCGGCCGGGATACGAAATGTTTTTTTTCATATCACTCCGGGAACGCATTACTACGGCGTTGCGCTCCGATTTTCAGGAGCCGTCGAGATAAACGGCGAGGAACTGCGGGAAGCGATTAAAAAGGCGGGATTTGAAATTGACGTTTACGCAAATCCTGGAAAGGTCGCTGATTATATTCAAAAGTATTACCACGAACGCGGCTATCTCGTGGCGAGGGCGTTTGAGACGCGCCTGAATCTTGATCCCGAAACCCGCTCCGGCGAAGCCGTCATTGAGATTCGCGAAGGACCGCTTTTTATCATCGGCGACCTGGAATTCACGGGCAACAACGCTTTCGGCTACAACCGCCTCTGGATGGTCGTTCCGACTTCAAGCGGAAGTTTCTACAACCCTGAAACCCTGCGCAATTCGCTCAGGGCGATCGAAAACCTGTATCACCGCCGCGGCTACAACGATGTTTCCGCAACGTTCCGCGTGATGCAGGACACGCCCAACGCGCTGGCCCATCTGACATTCCAGATTACGGAACGGCGGCAGTCGTTCATTGAAAAAATTGAAATCGAAGGAAACCAGCGTAACAGCCTGCAATTTGTAACCCGGCAGCTTGATTTTCAAACGGGAGACGTTCTTGATTTTGAAAAAATCAACGAAAGCCGCCGCCGGCTTTACGCAACCGGCGTCTATTCCACAGTTGATTTTCAAACCGAGGAGATCGCCGAAGATGACGCTGACCCGGTCCGGAAAAATATACGCGTCCGTCTGCGCCTGCGTGAAAACTCTCCCTATCGCCTGCAGTACGGGCTTTTTTACGATACCGAGCGCGGTCCCGGCGGGATTGTGGAGGCGCAGAACCTGAACGTAATGGGGCGCGCTTCCAATCTGGGTCTCAGGCTCCGTTACGATACGAACCTCCAGGAAGGCCGCCTCTATTACCGCCAGCCCTTTATCCGGGCGCTGCACCTCAAGCTGGACGCCGGCGCTTTTGCGCAGCAGGAGGAACGCGCCTCTTACAGCGCCAAGCGGGTAGGATTTTCGCTGATACAGGAACGGGCGCTTCCCAGGGATTACCGGCTTGATTACGGTTATCGCTACGATCATGTACGCTGGAAACCGGAGAATGTCGCCCTCAATCCCACGCTGTTTCAGGCGAACGTGCCGGTCGCCCGGCTTACCGCCACTTTGACGCGCGACACGCGGGACAATATTCTGGACGCGACCAAAGGGGAGTTCGCGACGCATACCGTGGAGTTCGGCCCGGCCTGGCTGGGTTCGGAAACGGGTTTCGCGCGTTATTCCGGTCAATATTTCCGCTATGTGCCGCTTGACAGGTATCTGAAACTGTCGACCAGGGACAGGGACGGCAACGCGCTGCCGACACGGTTTGTCTACGCCGGCGCGTTGCGGCTTGGACTGACGTCTTCTTTTGGAAACCGCGACATTATTTCTCCTGAACGCTTTTTCGCGGGCGGTGGCACCACCATACGCGGCTTTGAACAGGATATGCTCGGCCCGGTGGAACTGCGGGACGACGGCAAACTGAGCCCCAAGGGAGGAGAAGGGCTGTTTCTATTCAACAACGAAATACGTTTTCCGATCTGGAGCATTCTGCACGGAGTCGGGTTTCTGGACATCGGCAACGTCTATACCCGGCTTGGCGATTTTGATTTCAACATGCGCAAGACCGCCGGCGCGGGACTACGGCTGAAAATCCAGTTTCTTCCCCCCCTGCGTTTTGATTACGGCTTCAAGCTCGACCGGCAGCCCGGCGAGCGGGGCAGCGCCTTCTTTTTCAGTATCGGCCAGGCATTCTGATCGTGGAATTGCGGAAGGAAATGGCGGAATAAGCTATGCGACGGATGCGTATCGTAATACGGGGCGCGGTTCAGGGAGCGGGTTTCCGTCCTTTCGTTTACCGGCTGGCTACGGAAATGCGCCTCGCGGGATGGGTACGTAATTCTCCGCGGGGCGTCTTTATCGAAACAGAAGGGGAACAGGCCGCACTGGACGAATTTTTACTGCGCGTTGAACGCGAAAAGCCCCGCCGCGCCTTTATTCAAAGCCTTGAGTATTCACTGCTCGAACCGGCGCATTTTCGCGGCTTTGAAATTCGTGAGAGCGAAACGGACGGCGCGGCCGACGCCCTGATTCTTCCCGACATCGCCGCCTGTGACGAGTGCCTGGCGGAAATGTACGACCCCAAAAACAGGCGTTACCGTTATCCTTTCATTAACTGCACGCACTGCGGCCCGCGGTTTTCCATCATTGAATCGCTCCCTTACGACCGGCCGAACACGTCAATGAAATCTTTTCCGCTGTGTACGGATTGCCGTCGGGAATACGAGGATCCCGAAGACCGGCGATTCCATGCCCAGCCAATCGCCTGCCCAGCGTGCGGCCCCGAACTCTGTCTTTGGGATGAAACGGGCCGGACGATCGCCGGTTGTGACGACGCCTTAATAGAAACGGTCGAATTTATCCGCCGGGGGAAAATCGCGGCCGTCAAGGGCCTGGGCGGGTTTCATCTTATCTGCGACGCGCGAAACACGCGGGCGGTGGAATTACTGCGTTTGCGCAAACGCCGCGAGGAAAAACCCTTCGCGTTGATGTATCCGTCGCTTGAGGCGGTCAAGGCCGACTGCCGCGCCGCGTCGCTGGAACAGCGCCTGCTTCGTTCGCCGGAAGCGCCGATTGCGCTTCTGGAACGGCTGCCGCTGATAAAAGATTCCATCGCGCCAAACGTTGCGGCGGGCAATCCTTACCTCGGAGTAATGCTTCCATCGACGCCGCTGCATCATCTGTTGATGAAAGAATTCGGCGGCCCTGTCGTCGCAACAAGCGGCAACCTGTCTGACGAACCGCTTTGTATAGACGAGCGCGAAGCGCTGACGCGCCTTTCCGGTATCGCGGACATTTTTCTGGTTCATAACCGGCCGATAGTCCGCCATGTTGATGATTCCATCGTCCGGATTGTTCTGGGCAGGGAACTCATGCTTCGCCGGGCGCGCGGCTACGCGCCGCTGCCGCTTCGCAGTGAGGGAATCACGGACGGCGTGCTGGCGGTCGGGGGACACCTGAAAAATACAATCGCTCTTTCTTCGGGAAGCAATATCTTTATCAGCCAGCATATCGGCGACCTTGAAAACAGGGAAGCCGTCGAGGCGTTTCATCGCGTGACAGCGGATTTTCGCCGTCTGTATCCGGCTGAACTGGTGCGCGTCGCCGCCGATATGCATCCGGATTATCTTTCGGCTAAAGCCGCCGACGGTTTCGGAGTTCCCGTCGTGCGGGTGCAGCATCATCACGCACATGTGGCGGCCTGCATGGCGGAAAACGAAATCGACGGCCCGGCGCTGGGCGTCGCGTGGGACGGAACCGGGTACGGACTT
>Ga0123353_10002184_pt1 | contig 24193 bp, 12 predicted proteins | sample TergutLab28metaG_3_FD_92763 | JGI IMG/M metagenome (GOLD analysis project Ga0123353, IMG submission 92763) | Labiotermes labralis P3 segment gut microbial communities from Petit-Saut dam, French Guiana - Lab288 P3 | ecosystem: Host-associated > Arthropoda: Insects > Digestive system > Gut ... | reverse complement strand
ATAATAGTAATGTAACAACGGCTACACAGTTGCCGGTTTTGAATGCAGGAACATATGAAATACAGGCAGTGTTTAATGCAACAACCAACTACCAAATACACACTTCAACGACAAGCACCTTTACAATTGACAAGGTCACCGTCGCGGTTGGTGTAAAAATTACCCCCTGGGCATACGGAGCGTACAACCCATCGTTAAACTACCCAGAACCAATCGATGCAATACCGGAACTTGGCTCGCCTTCGTTTGACTGGGCAACCACGGCTGATCTAACGACCTGGACCAGCTGGTCAACTCTTCCAACTGCTCCGGTAAGCTATCTAGTACGTGTATCTTACCCGGGTGACAGCAACCATAACCCGGCTTCGGCAACCGCAGGCTTCAGCATAGGCTCGTCTGCGGGCAGTGCCTGGGTAACAATAGGCAACTGGATGTATGCGCCGGGCAATGTCAATGTTAAAGCTCCTGTGTACGGCAGCACCCCAAGCACTTATCCGAATGTTGCTGTGCATTATTCGGTAAAAGATGCTAATTCATGGTCAACAGATGTTCCGTTTAATGCGGGGCTGTATACGGTGCGCGTGTCGTTCAGCGGGCTTACGCCTAACTATGACGATGTTGCGGCTACCTACGACTTTGAAATTACTCAGGCAACCAACGGCTCCGGAACGGTAAGTGTAGCAGGCGGCGGCTGGACATTCAATCAGTCTCCAAGCCTTGCCAGCCATACAGTATCATCCGGTTACGGTGACTATACCGTTGCAACATATGAGTACAAGCTTACAAGTGCGGATGACATACCTACAAACTGGCTGCCATGGTCGGGCATATCTTCAACAACTCCGGCAGGAGACTACACGATACGGGTACTGTTTACGCCAACCACAAACTACGCGGCTCCCACAACTGCGCCAACCAGCACATTTGAAATTGCTAAGGCAGCCGGTGCGGTAACGGTAACAATGGGCGACTGGGCATATGCGCCCGGCAATATTAATGCCAAAAATCCGTCTTCGGGAGTAATCACGGGTGACTATGTTACACAAGGCATAACTCCAGCTTTCTGGTATAAAGCGAAGGGTGCAGACGACAGCACGTATACGCAAACCAAGCCAAGCACGGGAGGCGACTGGACGGTTCAGGTACGATACGGCACAACCAACAACTATGAGGAAGCAACAGAAACCGACGACTTTGAAATAACTCCGGCAGAAGGTGCGGCAATAATAAGTGTTCCCGACAACGGCTGGACATATAACACAACACCGCCAACACCTAGTGTAACCGTGCTGGCAGGTGATTACAGCGCTCCTGAAATTGAATACAAACTGGGCGCAGGCAGCTGGCTGCCATGGTCGGGCATATCTTCAACAACAGGTGCAAGCCCTACTGCTTACGACATACGTGCAACATTTGCTGCAACCGACAACTACAAGCAGCTTATTGTATTCAACACATTTACCATTGCTAAGGCCACAGGCGTGGTAACGGTAGGAATTACAGGCTGGGTATATGCGCCCGGTAATGCTAATGCCGACAGCCCGACTCCGGGAGTAGACACGGGTGACTATGTTGCACAAGGCATAGTTCCAACTTTCTGGTATACAAACAGAGCGCCTACACCTTTGTACAGCAGTGCAACCGTACCGGCAGATGCAGGCTTTTATACTGTTACGGTTACGTACGGCACAACCAACAACTATCTGCTGGCAACCGCAAGCGCCGACTTTGAAATTACTCAGGCAACCAACGGCTCCGGAACGGTAAGTGTAACCGGCTGGACATATAACGCATATAGCGGAAGCACAAATGCGCCCTCTTCCTCGCCATCACCCGGTGACTATACCGTTGCAGCATATGAGTACAAGCTTACAAGTGACCTGACGGACACCTGGCTGCCATGGTCGAATATATCTTTAACAACTCCGGCAGGAGACTACACGGTACGGGTACTGTTTACGGCAACCAGAAACTATGCAGCACCGTTAAACGCACCAACCAGCACATTTGAAATAACTCCGGCTTCAGGCGTGGTAACGGTAGGAATTACAGGCTGGGTGTATGCGCCCGGTAATGCTAATGCCAACAGCCCGACCCCTGGAGTAACCACGGGTGACTATGTTGCAGAAGGCATAGTTCCAACTTTCTGGTACACAAACAGAGCACCTACACCTTTGTACGGCAGCGGAACCGTACCGACAAATGCAGGCTTGTATACTGTTACGGTTACGTACGGCGCAACCAACAACTACCTGCAGGCAACCAACAGTGCTAACTTTGAAATCATTAAAGCTACGGTAACCGTAAGTGTAACTTTGGGCGACTGGGCATTTGGCACAGGACACAGCACTCCGGTGCCGTACAACGGCGGAGTTGCTGAGTTAGGCTCTCCGGCATATTACTGGGCAACCACGGCTGCTCCAGAGGTTTGGACAGACTGGGCAATCACTAAGCCAACGGCAATAGGATACTATATATTACGTATAAGTTATCCGGGAGACAGCAACTACAACCCTGCTGATGCAACTACAACCTTTGAAATAACCGTAAACTCGGCCGGCAGCGGTTGGGTAACAATAAGCGACTGGACATACGGAGAAGAGAATGCCGATGAGCTGGATTACGGCTTTACTGCAGGCAACTATGTGGCATTCCAGACCCATTACACTGTAAGGTATGCCAACACCTGGGAGGAAGGTCTGCCAACAGATGCCGGTTTGTACACTGTACGCATTACATTTGTGGCAACTTTTGAATACGCGGCTACCACCGCAACTGCCGACTTCCAGATTTTCCAGGCGCAGGGCAGCATGATTGTAACGATTCAGAACTGGACATTTGGCGAGCCTGAAGAAGAACCTCAGCTTTCGGACGTAACGGGTGATTATGCGGCAGAAGGCAAAGTTGTATTGTTTGAATACAAACTGTTTGATGCAAACGACTCGGCGTATGATGCACAGGTTCCAACCAATGCCGGCAGGTATATGGTAAGGGCAACATACGGTGCAACCACAAACTATAAGGCTGCCAGTGCAACTACCGACTTCAGTATATTTAAAGCAACAGCAGAGGTTACTGTAAGTCTTGCAAGCTGGATGTTTGGTGACGCGGCAAAAGACCCGGAATACACAACTTCCGGTGACCATGACGCTCCTGAATACTGGTTTAAACTTGCAACTCAGCTTGATGATGACTATACTAAGATTAAGCCGTCGGATGCCGGCGCATACACAATTAAGGCTGTATTTGCGGAAACCGTTAATTATGAAGGTGTCAGCATAACCAGCGGCTTTACAATAGAAAAGGCATATGGCAGCGGAACTATAAGCATAGAAGACTGGTATTACAAGGCTGCTCCAAATTCTGTTAACGAAACGCTGATAGTAGGTATTTGGACAACTAAAGTGATTGAATACAAGCCGGCAAGTGCTGATGACAGTGCCTACAGCGAAACTGTGCCTACCGTTGGCGGTGACTATATAGTAAGGGTAACCTATGACAGTACAAACAACTATCATGAATATATTGCAATAGCCAGCTTCAGCATTTTAAGAATTAACGGCAGTATAGAAGTGGAACTGGAGGGCTGGACCTACGGTGACCAGGCTGAGGAAGCTGTAATTAAAATAAACGATGGTGATTATGTACTTAGTACAGCCATAGCCGAATACAAGATTGCAGGCGCAAGTGATTTGACATACACAACTGCTGTGCCGCAGGATGCCGGCGAGTACACGGTAAGAGTAACGGTTCTGGCAACAAACAACTATAATAGCACTTCTGCAACCTTTAATTTTGAAATAGCCAGGGCGGATGGTCTGATTAGCGTAATAATAACCGGCTGGGTGTTTAATGAGAATCCAAACGAGCCTATAGTTACTGTACTTGAAGGCCACTACTTTGGTGCAATAATAACAATTGAATACAAGGTTGCCGGTGCAAATGACTTAACCTACACAACCGATATACCGGATTTGGTTGGAAGTTATACGGTTAGGGTAACGTACGGTAACAGCCAGAACTTTAACGAAACAAGTGCAACTGCCGATTTTGAGGTTTATGCGCTTAGGGGTATGCTGGAAATTAAAATCAGCGGCTGGACATATGGTGACAGTGCAAAAGCTCCTGAAATAGTTGACATATTTGGTGACTATATTGAAGAGAATGCAGTTGCAACCATTCAATACAAGGTTGCGGGCGCAAACGACTCAACCTATACAGCCGCGGTACCGACTAATGCCGGTGATTACACGGTAAGATACTCGCTTAGCGGCACTGATATATTTGCTCCGGTTTCTGCTACTGTAGACTTTACTATTAACAAACGCACTATTGTGCTTAGTGTTTCACTTGCAGATGCCGAAGTAGGGTATAACGGACAAGGTCAGACGATTGTGCTGCAGGGAACATTGCCGGATAACGTAACAGCAGTATATTACTACAAGTTTGAAACAGCACCGGACAGTGAGTACGGCACAGCAAAACCGGTAGGCGCCGGAGTGTACACTGTTAAGGTTGAGTTTGTGCTGGCGGATTCGGTTAACTTTAATGCAATTCCTAGTATGACAGCATTGCTTACAATTACCGAACAGCCGTTCTCAATGATGTTTGTATACATTCTTGTGGTTCTGGTAGTGTTTATGCTTCTGCTTCTGGTCCTGCTTTTACTGGAGCGCAGACGCAGAAAGCGCAGAATTGCCGTAACCGGATTCGGTTCTTAGCAAATGGGCAAACCCGAAAAGATGTCAGGAAACTGACGTCTTTTTGTTTTAAAAAAATCTGAAAACAACTCTTCCCACAACAACCGTAATTATTCGACAAGAATATGTTTTTTGTGTTCTAAAACTTGTTAAATTTCAAGAAAAATAGCTTAGTATTGTTTGAAATAGAGATTTTTGTATGCTACACTGACAACGTTTTATTTCCGGAAATAAGACCATAAAAAATTGGAGGATTAAAATGGAAACCAGTATAAGTCTTGTTGTGGTTGATGATGCCGAACAAGCAAAATTTTTAACGGAAGGACATTTAAAAAACAATGCAAACATTAAGGTTGCCGAAGTTTGTTCGGACGGGGCTTTGGCTGCAGAGGTTATCAGACGTATCAACCCGGATGTGGTTGTTATGGAGCTGGTGCTTGCCAGTAAAGACGGATTTGCTGTTCTGGAGGAGTTGGGGCGTACGGCTTTTGAGCGCCGGCCCAAAATTATTGTACTAAGCGCATTAACCAATGACGGCTTTATTCATAAAGCCATGCAGCTGGGGGCCGACTATTATATGGTTAAACCATATGACAGAGAGACGTTGATTAACCGCATAACGGAGTTTGCGGCCAGCCGCGGGAACAATGTTGCTGCCGGTTTGCAGATTAATGCCGACAGGATAGTTGAATCGTACAAGCTTGATACGCCGCTGCGGGCGCCGGTACGCAACAAAAATCTTGAAGAAAGGATAACAAACATATTCATCACGGTGGGCATACCTGCGCATATCAAGGGCTATCAGTTTCTGCGTGAAGCTATAAAAATGGCAATAGACTCACCGGAGATAATAAACAGCATAACCAAAAGATTGTATCCCAGCATTGCCGGCAAGTTTGAAACCAGCCCGAGCAAGGTTGAAAGAGCAATACGGCACGCAATTGAGGTAGCATGGAACCGAGGCAAAATAGAAAATATAAACAATATTTTCGGGCTGCAGGTATATAGCAGCAACGAGAAGCCCACAAACGGGGAGTTTATTGCTTTGGTTGCCGATAAAATGCTTATTGAGGGGGCTTAAAAAACTATAGTAAAATCTAGTAAAAATCAGTTTACAAATACAGTTTAAATCAGTATAATCACCTTATCTGTTTTTTGAATCTGGGAGATTTCCCGCAGAGAATAAGTTAAGGAGAAATAGATTTGGATAAAAATAAAAAGCCGGTTTACATCAGATGTCCCAGATGTGAGCTTAACTACATTCAAAAACGAGATAAGGTTTGCAGCGTTTGCAAAAAGGAACTTATGGCTATCTATAATCCGGAGGAGAGATTTGATACCGAGCTGGAGTTTGATTTAGAAGTTTGCCCAATTTGCAAAACCAACTATATACGGGCCGACGAAGAAGTTTGTGAAGACTGCGGCAAAGAACGGCACCTGTCTAAAATGCTGCTTGGCGAAGAAGACGAATGGGAAAAGCCTGTTAGCTACGATGAGGAGGGAGAAGAAGAGGAGCCTACCGAGGAGGACGAGCTTGGGCATATGGTAGGGGTAACAAATCTTGACGAAGATACTGATTTGGAAATTGCCGAACTTGACTTGGATATAGGCATTGATGACGACTTGAGTTTTGAAGAAGATGACGAAGAGGTTGTAGAAGAGTTTGACGATGCGGACGAGCTTGGCGAGGCTGATGACTTTGATATAGATGACGGCCTGGACGAAGATGAAGACGAAGAAGATGAAGAGGATGACAATTTTTAAAAGATATTGGTGCCGGACGGTGCCTTTTCTTTTAACCGGACTAAACAATTTTTTTATGGCAATAATTAATGCGGGAAGTGTGTTAATGAGAAAGGTTGTTTGTGATTTAAACATGGTTAAGGCTAAGATTGCAGAGCTGAAGGGGCAGGTCATTAAAATGGAGGTTAACAGCGGCAGGCGCCGCATTAAATGCTATGAAGGAGTGCTGGAAGACACGTATAATTCTGTGTTTGTTGTCCGGCTCAGCAACGAAACGGGGATGGACACATTGTCGTACAGCTACTCGGACGTTTTGTGCGGTGATGTTAAAATAGCAGTAAAAGTTAGTTAAAACTGTCATATTTCAATTTTCTTTTATATAGACTACTAGCAGATTATTTCGGCACAGGGGGAAATTGAAATGGCATTTACACCTATTGTTAATGAAGTTGTAAGCAGGCAAAGGCGAAAACTTGGGGCGGCCCAGTGTTATGCTGAACTTAAGGCGGAGTCTTTGGGCGGAGAAAGTATAAGCAAGGCGTTGTCGGTTAATGTAAGCCTTAATCTGACGCAGGCGGATGCTGCTCCGGCCGGTGCCGAAGCCGTTATAGCTGTTAATGCCACCATATTGTTGCTGACCGATGCGGGAGAGATTATGAGCGTACAGGCAAAAAGCGAGTGTGTCTGCAAAATTGCGGCGGGCGGCCTGGCATCCGGACAAAAGGTTTTAGCAAGCCCAAGTTTAATTGAAATAAGCAATATTAAAATCTCCGGGCCGTCGCTTAGTTGCCAGGTTTTAATAGAATGCGGTTTTTCTGTAATTGCAGAGGAGAAGATTAGATGTGCAGAGACAACAGGTGAAGGAATGTTTGTTAAATCAGATAGTTTTGTATATTCGGACGCCGCATTATGCAAGTCGGAAAATTTTGAACACGCATATGAACTGGACTTGCCCAGCGGAGTGTTAAAAGTGCTTAGTCTGGAAAGCTCTGTAATGCTTGCGGGTGCGGAGGCGGCGTCCGATTTGATTACAATAACGGGAAGTGTTGTAAACAATCTCATTTATCTGACCAATGACGAAGTGCCAAAGCTTAAAAATCAAATTCATACTACCGATTTCAGACAAGAAATTTTAGCTGCAGGCTGCAGTGCGCCGGCTCAGGTTTTTGCCGAAATATATTCCGGCGGTGCGGAGTTTAATGTATTGGGCGAACTCTCCAGCGGAAAGGCGGTGCTGGCCGTTAAAAACAGAGTAAATGCAAACGTAATATGTAACGAAGACAAAGCTCTCGGCTGTATAAAGGATGCGTATTCTACCAGCCATCATTTGCAGTTAACTACCGAGTCGTATACCAGACAATCTGCAATAATTTACAAGAAGCATACAGATAAGGTGGACGGCAATATAATACTTGGTGAAGAAGCACAGCGCATTGATAAAATTTTGTGCGGCAGTGCAGCATATGCGGTGCTTACCGCAATAACGCCATCCGACGGAAAGCTGGATATAGAAGGCGTGCTGTATGCAAACGTGCTGTATTTAAGCGAAGATGATGCAGGAGGGATAACTTCTGTTAGGATTGAAGTGCCGTTTAGCAGTTCGTTTGGTTTACATGAGATAACAGCTCATTCGGTTGTTGATATCACCGCAGTTGTAGCGGAAGTTGATGCAAGAAATAAAAAAGGCAGAGAAATTGATGTTCAGGCCGATATTGTGTTTAATGTAAATTTATACAGACCGGAACAGGGAGCGGTAATCAGCAATGTTGCGCAAGGTGAGGCTAAGCCGCAAACCGGAGCGGCACTTGGAGTGTATCTTATACATGGAGCAAGTGAAGCCTGGGATGCAGCCAAGCAGCTTAATGTTGACCCGCAGGTTTTATCCGAGTTTAACCCTGAGCTGATGTTTCCGAGTGACGGAACGCAAAGCGCAGTGATTTACAGAAAAAGAAACGTTTAACGCATTGAATCCTGTCAATAATCTTACACATGGAAAATTTAAGAGTAGTGTTGGTTATATTATTGGTTTCGGTTGCTTTAATCGGCGGATTTTTACTTGTTCCTCAAGGAATTAATGAGCAATCGGAAGCCTCTGCAAGCGAATATTTTAGAGTGCATATCAGGGCTAACTCGGACGCAGAGCCCGACCAGCGTGTTAAGTATGCCGTTAAGGATGCTGTGGTTGAGGTTCTTACCCCGTATTTAGCCCAGGCAACAACCAAGGCGGCAGCAATGCTGGCGGTAAAAAACAGTATAGAGCTGGTTGAACAAGCTGCCCGCGGTGCTTTGCTGGAAAATGGGTTTAGCTATACTGCTAAAGCCGGTATTAAAACCGAGGAGTTTCCAACCAGGGCATATAACAATCTGGTGCTGACAGGCGGAGTGTATGATAGCCTGATTGTAACCTTGGGAGCAGGAGCCGGCAGCAATTGGTGGTGTGTAATATATCCGCCGCTTTGTTTTATAGGAGACCAGCCGTCAGGTGTTGTGTACCAAAGCAAACTGGCGGACATTATTAATAATTTTTTTAAAAAAAGCGGTAGCTTTTTTTAAATCCATCGTTGTTTATTTTGTAAATACTTTACAAAATGTCTAAAGTTTGCTATAATTTGGGACTTAATTAGAATAGGGGGGAGGGGAATTGCGCGATAACAACAAAATAAAACAGACAGCGTTGAGCGACTGTGATTTGTATGAGTTGAGAGTAATTGGCCGGCAAATCGGCGTGCATTTGCCAACCAAGATGAAAAAGGAAGAGTTGATTGTTAAAATAATGGCCATTTTGGATGGTGACGAAGAACCGCACATACGCACAACAAAAAAGGGCAGACCGCCAAAGAATTATCAAGGCATACCCCGGAAAGATATATTAGTTCCCGGCATCCCAACAAATCCTCAGCACACCTGGCTGCCGCCAAGCGTATACAATGCCTCCCGGGAGGACTATCAGATTAGAAGCCAGCAGACCGGGTTTTTTATGGACGCCATAAGCAAAGGAAAGGGCAGAGAACAAACCAAAGTAAGCGGACTGGTTGAGTTGCACCCCGAAGGCTGGGGCTATGTTTCCGGACAGGAAGAAAACACCGCTATTGGATGCTACATTTCTGATGCCGCAATTACCAAGTTTGATTTAAGGTACGCCGACTATATAGAAGGTGTGGCAACGTTGAACACATACGGCACGAAAAGTTTTTTATCGGATATAAGCACTTTAAACGGACAGCCTGTATCATATAGCAGGAAAACCAATTTTGATAAACTTAATGTATGCTATCCAAACAAAAGGGTAAAACTGGAAGCCACAGATGCGGCTTTTGCCAAGCAAAGCTTTGTTGCTCCAAGCGGTTTTGGGCAGAGGTGTGTTGTTTATGGTCCGGAAAAAAACGTAACAACTACATTGAAGCAAATAGCGGTTGCTGCCGCAAAGCAGGGAATTGATGTTGTTTACATTGCTTTGGACAAACGTCCGGAGGACAGGTTTACTTTTGACAGCGCTCTGAATATCAAGCTTGTTTTTCGTGTGTTTTCAGAACAATCTAAGCCGCAATTGAGAGCGTTTGAAATGGAGATTGAACGGGCAAAGCGCAAAGCCGAAGAAGGCGCTGACGCTGTGGTAATAGTTGATGGCCTGATGGAACTTTTGCACCTATGTGACCATTTGATAGAAGGGGATCGCAGAGAAATTTTGGGCGGGATGGATTACTCGGTTGTTACTTACATAAGAAAGATGCTGAATTGTGCCAGGAATACAACCGATGCAGGAAGCGTTACTGTAATAGGAGGTATTGCGACAAAAAACACGGATCAACTGACACAAATTGTTATACATAAACTGCACAGGGTTGCAAATTGTATGATAGCCTTGACTGCCGAAGGCGAGGGTATAGAATCTATAAGTCTTCTGGATTCCGAAAACTCCAACCCCGAAAGCGTGCTTGACGAAGACGAGCTGAAAAAATTAAATGCTTTTAGGCGCGAGGTTAAAAGTAAGACCGAAAAAGAGGCTCAGGAAATAGTTAAGAAATATCTATAACAAAAAAATCCACCATTTTGGTGGATTTTTGTTGGGCTGCTATCTTACCCGCATACGGGTTCTTAAGAATATAAATGTTGCGGTTACGCCCAGCACTACCGCTGCGCCTACGCATATTAACACAATAGCGGCTGTGCTAAGCGGTTCGGCAATTACAAATCTGTAACTTGCAATCAGATTTCCGCTGGTGCTGAACAGCTGCACATAATATGTTCCTGTAGTAACAAATGCAGGTATGGTTACTTCGGCCGATACCGAGCTGGCGTTTATTATTACATCAGCCCGTCCTGTTACACGCAGTATGCTTTCGCCTACAAGGCTGTAAACTATAGCAGGATTGTATTTAACTGTTATCGGCTCGGTTGTTTCTGTGCCGAACGGAACAGAAGGCGTAAAGACAGGTACGGCGTTGTTTATTATGAAACTAAAGTTGAATGCCATTGCCGGCAGGTATCCGGACCCCGCAACGGAAACGAAGATTGTATAACTGGCAATTCCGTACACCTCGGGTGAGGCAAAGAACATTCGCAAGTCCGGTATTGATTCGCCGGTTGCTGTTTCCTGGTCTGCTCGTACTTGCTCGGTGATGTCTGTTCCTGCTCTCACTATTTTGGTAATAGTATATCCGCTTATAGGTGTAAATTCGTACATCAGCCTTGCTTCCAGTGCGTTTATGACAGTAAAGGTTAAAAAGCTTTTAATTGCGGGTACTGATGAGGATACGTTTCTGAGGTTGGCCGACATCTCAATTTCGTAAAAGCCCCAATCGGTAAATCTGTAAAAGCCGGTTGCGCTTACTGCTGTGTGAATTTGTTGTTTGTTGTGCCAAACCGTAACTACAGGTGTATTCAGATACTGATCCAGCTGAGTTATTTGCAGGCTGACTGCACCGTTGTATATTGCTCCCTGAATAGCAGGCAGAGTGTTAACCCGATAGTTAATCTGTGTAAGTATAGTTACTGAGTAAAATGCGGAGTTTGTAAAACGGTGCTCGCGCCCGGCAACGTCGCGTATATAAATCCGGTAGGTGCCAGACTCGGTGAGCTCAATACTGCCTTCAGGATTCCCGTTTGCATTAAAAGTGCCTACGTAATGACCTTCGTATTCAACCACCACAAAGTAGAAATTGTTGTAAGCTGTTGGAGAGGACACGGAGAAAGATGTGTCGGTATACATAGCATTCCACTTAAACACGGCTTTGGTATCCGGCGGAGTTATCCGGTGGGAGCTGCCGGTGCTGTTACCATTCATTGAAAAACTGGTGAGATTGTTGATGTTTGATACCGAAGTTACTGCAAAGAAAAGTGATATGTTATGGGTGGTTGTTCCGTACACTCTATAGATTTTTGTATTGCCAAGGGTAGCAATCAACTCGGACTGAAGGCTTTTGTTGTCGTTTACTTCAACTATGGCCGGCCGGGTTATGTCTTTAAGCACATAAACATAGTTTGGTATGTTCATTTGCCCAAATGTGAGGTCTGTGTAACTATACAAGGCCGCTATTGCGCTTACAGGTGTGCGTATGTCTGTGCTTCCAACTCTCTCTATACTAAATACACCATACACATTAACTGCATCTGCCCGGATTGTGAACTGGTATCGCATCTCTTTACCTAGTAAATTCCGCATGAATATATCGTATCTGCCTTCCTGGCTGAAGGTTGTATTGCTGTCCAGCGGCTGTATAGGACCGTTATCTTTTCTGTATTCTGCGTACGGCTCAAAAAGTATGCCTGCATTACTCCAGTTTACGGTTACATTACGAGAGGTTACTTTTTCGCCGGCTGCCGGCCAGATAGGGTTAAGGTCAAAGTCTAAAAACTCTACGTCAGGTAATATGTTGTATATAACAAATTCTATCGGGGCTAACTCAACTTCGTCGTATTTAAGCGTAATAGTGTATTTATAGCTTGCATTTGCCGGCGGAACGAATCTGTATATTGTAAATCCGCCATAATTGATTTTTTCGTAAAGCGTGCCGTTATCTACTGGAGCAACCGGCTGGTTTGTTGTCAGGTCCAATATGCTTAATTCAAAATCATAACGGTCAGTGGTAAAACGGAAGTTTACATAATCGTGAGTGTGGTTTAAGCCATTATGCTGCAGCCATGGCGAGTCCGGTGTAAGCTCACGCACGTCACCGGAGCCGTATACATCAAACTTGTAAACCCTGCCAAAGTTGTCGGTTAACTCAAACTTGTAGCTCGTGTTATTATTGATCTGGAACCTGAAGGTTATCCTTCCGTTAGTGTAGTTTGCCGGGTTTTTAAAATCTACAAGGTTTCTTCTTGGAGGAGGCAACCCGTCATCTTGTGTTAAAGGGTGTTCCTCCCAGCCGCTGATGTTTGCCCTCCATACCAAGAAACCGACATATTCGGTTGAAGGAGAGTCCGTAGGCAAGGCGAGTGTAAACGAGTTGCCGTTTACGGCAGGAGTATAAACAAACGGATTGCTCAGCATTGCGCCCGGCAGTTTAACAAACAAGCTGAACGATTCTCCAAAACGGTTTGTAAGCCTGATTTCAAAACACTTGTCCGTGCCGGTGAGCAAATTGTTGAGCGTTGCCCTTAGCGCGTTAAAAGTTACCGAATACACGTTTTCTTCATTTGTACGGAAAATTGATGTGTATGGGGCAGACGAGTTTGTTGTTATATCTCTAAAGGACAGTTCAAACCATTTATCGTATGCAATAAAACTGTTAATAATTATATCTGCCGAACTGAAAGAGTTGCCCTCAATTGCCGTACTGCCGCCTGTTGTTTGAGTGAGAAAAATCTGACTTCCGGATGTAATAGTGTTAATTAATTTAAACACTCCGCGCTCGCTGCTTGCTTCAATTTCTATTTGCGATAATGAGTTTGCAGCATCGTCTATAAATAAGGTGTACACACGGTAATTGTTTGCGGCATCACGTTCAATAATGTCAAAATAGCCGCCGCCGCCGTTATGATCAACAATACCTTTAGGCGTAATATTGTAACCGACGGCTTTAAACATAGGATTTGTTGAAATAAACTTTACCCATGATTCGTTGGTAAAACTCGGTTCGTCTCCGGGAACCACTGTTTGTTTGTCATAATTATCGCCGTTATACTTATCGTATGCCCTGTACCAGAATTGTCCGTCCGGATTAAATTCACTGTAGTCCTTACCCCAATCGCTGATTGTGAGCTTAGAGTCATATGGCACCGCAAAAGCGTAATGTTTTAAAAATTTAATGTTTTCAGCCTTCAGGGTGTTGGCGTTAATCTGTTGTGTAAGTTCATTTTTCCTATCGATTGACAAAAACTTGTCTGCGTCAATAAATGACAGCAGGTTCTTGGTAGGCGGGGTGTGGTCAATATTAACTACAAATGCACGTTCAAAATTGCTGTAGTCGTCTTTATTCTCGCCTATAGCATAATCAGCACGAGTGCCTTCGTACTGCACAAATACTTCATATAAACAATCCAGATTGCTGCCGGCAAGTAAAATGTAATATCTGTAGCGCTCCGGGCTGCTGCCGGCAATAGGAACTTGAACATATTTAATATCCGACTTTGTGAAAGTGCCCGGGGTGGAGTTTGGGGCAGGGAAGGTGGTTGTATTAAGTGCGTTGTTGTCTGCTACCTTAACAATGTCGGAATTGTTAAGGATAAACGACCTGGTTAGTCCGCTCATGGTTCGGGTAACTCTAACCGAATTAGTGTTGATTTTTGCTGCGTATGCACCGGCGGGGTCTTCAAACATGAATCGTATTTCGTTTGATGAGGTAAAAGCCAGGTTTCCAAGGTTTATGTAGTCGTTTCCTGATACGTGCTGCTGATATTCACCTTCCGGCACCCTTCCTTCAATTTCAAAGGTGAAAATAGTAAAGTTGGGCTGAAAGGTAAAGCTTGCGTAATCCTTAAACATTTCGTACAGCACGTCGGCTGCTTCGGCGTCGTACTCGCCCGAAATAGGAAATGCGTGATTATAGTTGGACAAGTCAAACATTACAACTCTGTATGTCCCAATCCGAGTAAAGGCTTTATTTGCCAGCCGCAATGAATCGTTGTAATAAAACGTCTGCTCAACATCCTCACTGTCTTTAGGCTGGAACTGAACAAGCGCACACATATTCATGGCAAGTAATTTTTCTACGGCATCAATGTATTTATTACTAGAACTATTTATTTTGGCGGGCAGTTTGTTGCTTGCTATGCTTGGGTTGCCAGTTCTTGGTTTTGTAAGGTCACCGGAGGTAGAGGAAAAATCGGAGGAAAATGATTCTGTAAAACTGTGCGGCGTGCCCCTGCTGAAACTGTTAAAGGGTTCAATTCCGGAGCTCAGTGTTCCAAACTCCAGCCGGACATCTTCCCCGATTGTGTAAACAGGAGGCTTGCCATCTGCAATCCGGTCAACATTGCTGATTGGTTTGTTGCGGTCAACATAAAACACATATTTACGTACAGCTCTGTCACCTTTAAGTTCTGCAGCGTTGATAGTGTCATCTAAATGCAGATAAGTTCTGATAATTACGTATTTGCCTGCGGTGGAGGCGGTGTCGCCAAACACTGACGAATATGAGGAAAGCAGGTCGCCGGTTTGCCACTTGCTGCCAGCTAATGAGGTTAATGCGCCAAAACCTTGAAGATGATTGAATAAGGTTGCGGTAATAGAAGGCGTTGACCTGTACGGGAAAGTTGCCGCATTATTAACATCGTCGTACACGAGCGGATAAAATTCTAATATAACACTTTCAATTTCAAACTGGCCAAGCTCGTCTTTCCACTGAAACTGAATGTGCTGACGGTTGGTGGAGCGTGTTTGTGAAACTTGATGTTCTTCGCCGTTGGTGTAAGACATTAATTTTCCGAGTGACTGATCTAAGTTGATTTCAACGGTTGTAGTATGGTTTCCGCGCTGAGCAGCAATATTAAACGTAAATATAATCCTATCAAATTCAGTATGCAGGTTATGAGGACTGTTTTGGTTGGGGAGGATGCCCCATTTAAGTGTTGCTGTTGCCGGTTTTGCATCGGAGTCCACAATTATTATGGCTGATCTGTATAACGATGCATCCAGTGTAAAGGCAGGAGGATTACCCGGAGCCACTTCTTCTGTATTGTCGGCTACTAAAGCCGTAACCGTAGTCAGCGGAATAGCCAGCCATGTTTTGGGAGACTCAACAGAGGCATCCTTCTTTATGACCTTATTCAGTTCGGAAATAATTGAAGCGCTTGCGGGCGCATACTCAACACCGTTAATTTTGCTGGTGGTTTTGTAGGTTTCAAGAGCGTCATACAGTCCGGTGCTTACACCCATTGCTTTGTGGCTGCCCCAGGTGATTCTTGTGTTGCCGGCACTGCTTTGCTCGGCTTCTTCTTCGTTTACCACATTAAAACTATCAAGGTCTACAGCCTGAGTGCGCAAAAAGCCCGGACTAACGTTTTCTCGTATAATAGGAAACATTGCAGTGTTTCCGGCCCGGTCGCTTAACAGTAGAATTACAAACATATTCTGACTGAATACCTGACTGTTTGAAAGCGGGGTGCTGCTTCCGGCTAAATGTTTGTCCGGAATAATTTTGGTATAAGGCACCGGTGCCGTAAGCCCGCCCAACATTGCGTTTACCGTGACCCACAGGTCAGAATTCACAATCAGACCTTCATGATTTACAAAGCTTAAATCAGTGGTTAGCGGGGCATATATGTAGCTTGCGGATATCGGTGATTCGCTTGGTTTGTTACCCCAGGTAAAGCCGAACGTTTTGTCTGTAAACAGATTAAACTCTGTCTGACTTGAAATGGAGGCGTTGAGACTGACATGATAGTTGTTTAAAGAACCCTGAATCTCAACGGCAGAAATTCCGGATATAGGTGTCCGGTCAATGATAAAACTATATACCGCATATACTCTGTCTGAGTTGGTGTGGTATATTCTTATTTCATATTGGCCGGCGGTTTTAAATATTTCGGCATTGGTTGTTGGGATTTTGTTTGTTCCGTCAAATTTGTACGAGAACGGGTTAAATGCGGTAAATGTGGACCAGCCGGCAGTTGGTAATGCCCGGTAGTTGTATGCTGCTCTTATTGGTGCATCAAACGGGCCTGCTTGTTCCAGCTGAATCCAGACATTCTGGTTGGTATCCCAGCCGCTTGGCATCTGGCTGGCTTGCAGGCCGACCGGCATACCCAACCCGTCAATCTGTAAGTCGGATGGGTCCTCAACATCTCCGCTAAAAAGTGTAACAACCGGCGGGGTGGAGGTTATGGTAAATGTAAACACCTGTCTGAAATTGCTCTGTCCGGCATACGTGCTGCCTGAAGAACTTAAAAACGGGTTGGAATATTGCAACACAACCACATATGTGCCCGCGGTAGAAAGCCGTACATTGGTACTGTTGATAGAAACGCGGGTTTTTACACCAAGCAATGAAGTGTGTACATAATAGCTGTCGGGCTCTGTGTTGCTGCCGATGGCGGTTGTGGTTAGCTTTGCACCGCCAAACAGGTATGACTCAAACAAAACCGGGCCCTGATTGGTCGTTGCTCTTTTCGCACCGTTTAGGTTGGGAACATTATCCGGAGCTGGATTGTTAAATCCGGGCTGAAAATAATTATTGCTTTTTGACATAAAGTCGAGGTTGGCAAAGGTTACGTCTGACACAAAGTCAATGCCGGTGCCGTATGGGTCAACGGCGTAAAACGGTGCATTGCGGTTGCCGCCCTGGCTAAACATGGACGCAAAACCGTATATGGTTAGGGTTTCGGGCTGTGTCATTGCAGGGTCGCCGTTTACAATTGCTGAGTCGGCAAGCACAAAGTAGTCGTTTTGTCCGCGCTTAATAATGGTTTGCTTTGTAAAGGTATATTCTCCAACCGCATCAAACTTAAACTCTGCCTTGTATTCTCCGCCAACCGGTTTTCCCAGCGGGATATCTGTAAGCGGCACGTTAACACCGTTGCGTGTCATTGTTCTGGTAACAAAACCTTCTTCGCTTGCGCCATTGCCGGTAGTTCTGAATCCAAGCTGAACAATCTCTTTAATGTCGTACAACTCCCGTATGTATGAAATCCTGAACTTTTCGGGGTTGTAATAAGCGGTGGGGTAGTCAAGCTGGGTAAAATCGTCCTGTTCTTTATTTTTAAAGCCGCCTTCACCGTCACTTTTTTTGTTGAGATTGCCGTTAGCATCATAAAAATTATTGAAGTTAAAATAATGCTTCTGCAAAATTGAACCTGATGCCGGAGTTTTGTCTACAACTGTGTTTTTTATATTAAACCAGTCACTGTCGTTATAGCTTTCTTCGGTAACAAGATAAAAGCTGAAGTTAAGTGTCTGCTGTCCTAACAGGCCGTTTGCGGTCCGTCTGCGGTAATCAATCTGGATAGTGTACATTCCTTCAACCGCTTCAAGGTTGTTGCCGGTTAAAGATTTTGTGTAATATTGCTCTTTAAACGTGTCAGTTATTATAGGGTTTTCATCCTTGTCTACGGCGTTTATGTAGCTGGCCGGCATAGCGAAAAACTCTTGAGCAAAAGTACGAGTGTTTTCGTCCGGCTGCTCAATGATATTGGCGCTCAGGCTGATATTGCCGTTCAGTTTAATATCTACGGCAGTTATTACAACGCTTTCGCCCGTTACACCAAAGCCTATGTAAATTGCGTCACGGGTTTGTTTTGTAGGAGGAGGCGGAGTGCCGTGGTCGGTAATATCATAGTTGAGCCTTGCAAACTGTCCGTTTTTTATATCACTGGTTTTGGTAAATCTGTTGTCAGCAAGCAGCCCGGTTGCGGGGTCTTTGCTAATGTCAACCTGGCCCAGCATTACGGTTAAAACAGTGCCGTCCGGATTTGGTCCGCCTGGGGCAGTATAACCGCGCAAAGTATTGCTAAACTGGCTTTGACTAAGTTCGGTTTTTGAACCGGTGCCATTGCCCGCAAAAACTGAAATAAGCAGGCCTCCTACAAGGCTTGCGCTAAGTAAAACTAAAAGTATTATGGCCGCCAGATTAGGAAAGGATTTCGGCTTTGTCCCCCACATACATTTTCCCCTTTAAAACGCTTACAAACAGTGTAGCATATTTTGTAGAATATTAGCAAATAATTAAGCCGGTTTTTGGGAATCTTTACACATATGTTAATGTGTGCATATGAATGGATAAATATTATTGATAAACAACAAAAATTCCCCTCTTGCTAAGAGGGGAATTTTGAATTATCATATATGACTTTTAAAAGTCAAAGCTGCCCGGCCTTCTGCTGCGGAACACCTTACGGTTGCGTTCGGTTATGTCATAATAAACCGCATTCTCGTCCAGGTGTCTGCTTGGCACATATTCCTGCGGAGGAGGGGTCATGTCGTATATGTCCTGACACTTCCACGCAAAGGTGCATTTAGCTTTAATGGCGCTTTCTTTAAATATGCTTACAATTGCGCTGTCGTCCGGCATAAGCCCAAGCTCGTCGGGGTAGATAAGCGGGCGGCTGGCCGTGCTTGTACTTGTAGACTCGCTGCCGGGGTTGCCTTTACCGTCGCCCTTGCTTTTACTTGTAGAGGTGGTTTTAACAGATGTCTGGCCGCAGCGGGTGCTGAACTCTTCTTTGGTTTTCTGGTCGGTTGTACCAAAGTATACATGAATGTTGCAGTTACTCTTTAGCGTGTCGGCAATTGCATCACCGTACTTAATGTTTATCTGGGTGTAGCTCTGTACAACCAGCAGCAGGCTGATTCGTCTGCTACGTCCTACGGTAATAATGCTGTCAAGTTTAGCAATCTTAGGCAGATTGCCAAACTCGTCTACTACAAAATACACGTGTCTCGGCAGTTCCAGCTTGGGGGTTTTGTTTGCGGTTGCTACCAACTGCTTATACAGCTGAAGAATAATCATACTTGCCAAAGTGTGACGCGTTTCCTTTTCGTCCGGAATTTTTACAAACAGGGCAGTAGGCTTGTCGGTAAACTTATCAAACTCCATTTCGTTGGCGCTTGTAGCAAAGCACATACCGCCGTCTGCAAACATACTTACACGCTGGGACACAATACCAAAGTAGCTTCGTGCGGTGGTGGGCGCATTGTTTACAATGGGCCCTGCAAGCGATGCCGCTACAGACAGCTTATCGCGCCCTTCAAAGTATTTCCGCAGAGATGTAAACGGTGCATCGCCGTCCGGGTCACGGTAGTTGCAGATTTTGTATACGTTAAAGAAATTGAACTTTTCCTTGGTCATGCCAAGCTCCGGAAATGCACTGTCTTCTAGCATGGCAAGCATTGTTCCAAGCACAAAGTCACGTGCGCCGCGCTCCCAAATAGGGTCGGTGTTACTTTCAATCGGGCAGAGCACTGTAGCAATGTCGTTCAGTTCTTCGTAGGCTTCGTCGTTTAACTGCTTACGTACTGCGTCCAGGTCGTTTTCAAGCGTTTTCCGGCTTGGATAGGCAATTCCGTTAAACTCATACCATTCCTGATTGTATACATCGGATATTACTTTCAGCCCTTTGTCTTTTGGATTAACATTAAGGTGTACCTTTACCTCTCTGTGGATGTTAATGCTGCGCTCATACGCATTATAAGCAATTTCCATAGGATTCCAGCGGGTAGAGGCGTATGCATTACGGAGGTCAAAAACCTTAACATTGTAGCCCATTTTCTTTAAGTGATTTATATTCTTATTATATAGTTCACCCTTAGGGTCGTTTATAACCAGGCCGGGCTTAGATTTGGTTTTAGCCAGAATCTGGATTGTAGGAATAACATAGCCTTCGGTTTTACCTGAGCCGGTTGTTCCTATAATCATTGTGTGAATCGGTTTTTTGTTTATGTTTATTTTCAGGTTGTGTCCGCTTTTTTCCGCACGCAATACAATTCCGTCCGGCACGGTGCCTAAATTGGCAAAAGTGCTGTACACATATTTTTTGTTCATTGCAGACTCAGACAGCCACTTACTGTCGTAATATTGTTTCTGTTCTTTGTCTCCGCCGCCGCCAAAAAGCGGCTTGCCGTCCATAATACGGCTGAGGGCGTAAATAACAACCAGCACAACCAGTATGCCGAATATACCAAAGTTCCAGCCGCCAAACATACCGGGGCCAAACTCAATGGTACCGGTTTGCAGCAAACTGCCCACAATGCAGCTTAGCAGAAAACAGCCTATTATTATCAGAAAAGTGTACAGAATTGTTTTTGCTATTTTTCCCATAAAATTACTCCTGTTTATTCTTGGTTAAGTATAGTTTGTTATCAACCTCAATTAAAACTTTTATTTGTTGCTTGGCCATATCGTTTAATTTAATAAGTCTTTGTGTGCATATGTTCCGCCATAGCGGCCACTTGTTGCGAGTATAGAAATTGCGTTTGTCTTGTTAACAAATTCTTGCACGCCGATTTTAAAATTGTTTAACCCAGCTTTGCCTCTAATTGTGGCAAATTCGCCATAATTAAAATTCGGATTGTGAATCTTCAACGCCCTGAACAATCATTTTATTCTTGGACATATATCTCCTTGCTTACTATATATTGGTTGCCTTATCCGCTTCGTACCTGTTTTGATGTCATTAAATGCTAGATATTATTACACATTGTTATACAATTTAACTTGCTTACCATCTTATTTTATCCAAAACAACAACAAATTCTTTTAAAAATCTTTAAAAGTATATATAATTAGTTTGCATTTGTCAATTTTTTTTGGTAACATACTTACATAAATGTAGGTAGTGCATTGCATAAAATCAAGCGGCAGGCAAAACCTAATTTAAAAGTGAAGTAAAAATTATTTGGAGGTATTTTTATGAACACGTTATTGGCCGGCTTTATAGCGCTGCTTGGTACAAGCACAACGACTACGACTGGTGGGGCAAATGAGGGCTGGGGGCCTTTTTTATGGTTGAAGCATATAACTGATGCGATTGACGTGGTACTTTATCCGATTCTGGCACTTGTTGCAACCGCAGGCATAATATATGCAATTGTGCTGGGTGTTAACCTAGCTAAGGCAGAGAGCACCGAAAAGCGTGACGAAGCCAAAAAGCGTATGATAAATGCAATAATCGGCTTTGTATCAATTATAGCGCTGGTGCTGATTATGAAACTTGTTATAAACTTCATGCCGGAGATATTAAAATTGTTTAACGCTGTCCCGACCACGACAACATAATAAAATAAAGCACAACACTCCTAGCATAGGAGTGTTTCTACTTTATAGAACAAGTAACAGGTAACAAGTAACAAGGAACAGGTGGGGCAATGAAAAACACTATGCTTGTTGATAAGAGCAAGGCTTTTGCAATCAGGGCAATTAAATTATATAATTATTTGAAAGACAGTAAACAGGAATTTGTTATAAGTAAACAATTGTTGAGAAGCGGAACCAGTGTTGGAGCAAATATTGCTGAAAGCCGTTACGCAGTTTCTAAGTTGGACTTTACAAACAAACTAAGTATTGCACTAAAAGAGGCCAACGAATCAGAATACTGGCTGGAACTGTTGTATGAGACTGGTTATATTGACAAAAAAGAATTTGATTCTATAATTATAGATATAAAAGAATTGTTGAAGTTGTTAATTACATCTATTAAGACTGCAAGGAATATCCAACCGGAGCAAAGCGACCAATAGTTGTTACTTGTTACCTGTTACTTGTTCCTTGTGCGGGGAGGTGGCAGCATGAAAAAACCAACGCGTAAGCTGGCAAGTGTGTTTTTGTGCTGCGGCTTCCTTTTTGTTTGCCTTGCGGGCTGCTTTGACGGTCAGTCGCTTGAAGATGAAATATACAATGAAATGCGCGGCACAATGAACGGTGTGCGGGTAACGTACGCGGTAAATTATGATGACCGCAACACAAGCGCCGAAAATCATCAGCAAAGCATTGTTGAGCGCAACAGGTTTTATACCGACGCCGCGCAGCAGATGGAAGCAATGGCCGAGCTGCTGCTGACAGGCCTTGCGGGCGAGTACGGCAAGGGTGTTGACGCAGGTACGGAAATAGACCTGGGTTTTGGTTCGTCGTACGGGCCATATAATTTTCCGGCAGGGTTGCAGCCGGCTGCACCAAACATTACCATATTTGATACCAACTTTTTAGCCATTGACCTGCCGAGGGTTGGTGCGGTTGCGGCGGGCACCGGATTTGAGCCGGAAATTAATCCGTCGGTAAGGTGGCTGCTTAACATGAGTGACTTTTCTGTGCTTAGCATTACGGCCGAAGCCTACCGCTCTGCTTTTGTTGCCAGATACAAACCCTTTATAATGGTAAGGCTGTATGAAATTGCGGCCGGGCTGCCGGCTACGGCTTATACCACAAACATAACAGCACTGGAAGACCGCCTTACGCAGCTGTACGCTTCACCGCCGGCCCTTGGGTTTAGCCCTGCGCATGAGGGTCAGATAAAAACAATGCTGCTGGATGAAATGATTGGCGCAAGTGCGGTAAGTCAGGATACGGCCGGCAGGCCAAAAACGTATACAACTCCGTTTATAGACGATAACAGTGACGGAGTTTACACACCGGGAGAAGAGTTTCTGGATTTGGCAGGACTGGGTTATTATGTTCAGACATATACCGAAAACATGAATAACCTGCTGTATTTTAGAAATTACACCGAAACTATAGACCGGATTGTGGGCGAATGCAGCCTGGAGTTTCCGTATGCTTTAAAGCTTGAAGTGCGTGACCTTAACCCGAATGAAGCAATAAGAAAGGCGGGAGTTAATCCGCAAACCAACACAACCAGGCTTACAATGGAGAGTCAGGAATATTTAAATGCAGTGTTTATGATTAAAGAAAACATTGAAATGGAGGGGCTTATAATAGGTTTTGACCCGGACACAAATATGGAGATTAATGTAAGTATGCGGGTGTTAAACGCCGGCGTGCTTGTAATACAAAAGCACCTGGCAACCATGGAGCTTAAATCGGGCAGCAATGTTGCTTTTGAAGAAGACAGTAATTATATAGAGCTTGAGATTGCCGAAGAGCCCGGACTTGAAGGGCTTGTAGGATTGAAGCTTCCGGCATTTGCAAGTGCTGCAACTGCCCCGGGGCGCGGGCACCACATTACTGCTGCAAACTACACGCTGGCACAGAAGTATGTAACCGTGCCAAGCTTATCTCCATCCGGGGGCACATCGGTGGTGTATGCAGAGGCCGGCACAAGCTACATTGAGTTTGTGTTTGATGTTGTAAAGAATCCTATGTCTCCTAATGCAAACTATAAGTTTAGGTTTATGATATTACCGATATCGGCGTAAGTAACGAGCTAGTCAAATATCAATTATCAAAAATTCCCCTTTAAGATAAAGGGGTGGCGCGAAGCGACGGGGTATGTGAAAAAGTGGGATAGAATGACAAAGAACAAGTTGCCGACAAATAAGAACCTTAAAGCCTTTGCAACCGAATTGCGAAACGCTAAAAATCTGTCAGAAGTTTTATTGTGGCAGCAGTTGAAGGGTAAGCAGTTGAACGGACTGACTTTTACACGACAAAAATCGGTTGGCCCATATATAATTGAATTGTACTGTGCAAGCAAGAAAGTGGCTATCGAAATTGATGGTGTAACACACGATTTCAAGTACGAGCATGATAAGAAGCGAGAAACATATCTTAAAGCTTTAGGCGTTACAGTTATTCATATTTTGGATATTGATGTTAAAACTAATTTAGACGGTGTTATGACAATGTTAAAGTGGCATCCAGCGTTAAAAAATTAAATCAGCCTTTTCACATACCCCGTCAGCTACGCTGCCACCCCTTTAT
>Ga0123353_10002183_pt1 | contig 24193 bp, 21 predicted proteins | sample TergutLab28metaG_3_FD_92763 | JGI IMG/M metagenome (GOLD analysis project Ga0123353, IMG submission 92763) | Labiotermes labralis P3 segment gut microbial communities from Petit-Saut dam, French Guiana - Lab288 P3 | ecosystem: Host-associated > Arthropoda: Insects > Digestive system > Gut ... | reverse complement strand
GGCCATCGTAACCAATGGAACCACAGTCCACGCCAGCGGCAGGACATACCAGGAAGCCTCCGGGAGAAAACGCAAAGCGATCGTGCTGAGTAAAATCGTAGCCACTGAGCCTATCGGGTAGAACGAGTGCAGCAGCGTCATTGCTCCGGCGCTTATATTTATCTGGTTGATAATGGGGCTGACAAGCACCTGAACAAGCCCACCGCCCACCGAAAACACTGCCACGGAAAAGCACAGCCCCAAGTAGACAAGCTCACTCGGCAGCCAGCCCGGCAACAGGCCAAACAGCATCAACCCCAGCGCGGCTAGAAAATGACCGCCCACCAGGCAGCGCTTGTAGCCGATTTTATCCGCCAGGCGCAAGGCCAAGCCGTCAACGGCCAGGTGTGTGACAAAATTGATCAGCACCAGGCGTCCCAGGCGCTCGTAGCCCAGGCCGTAGCTGCGCGAGAGCAACGCGAACAGCAGCGCCGGCAGCCCGTTGAGAACCGCGTGCGTGACATAGGCCAGGTAACAGGACTGCACTGTGCGTTTGTAGTTCATTCCCACCTCATAAAAACAGCAACTCAGGTAATGTATTGATACGAAAATTTTCTTTGTATGGAACACTCTCCGGCAAAACAGCCTGCTGCGCTGCCAACCACGCGCAGTCCATCCCCGCTTTTTTCACACAAAGCACATCGAAGGGGTGGTCGCCGACATACAGGCAGTCAGAGGCTTTCAAATCGAGCTTCGCCAAAGCGATTTGCATGATCCGGACATCGGGTTTTTCAAAACCCACGACATCAGAAACAATGATTGCCTCAAAAAATTCCGCCAGCTCTATCTCCACCAAATAGTCAGGAAGCCAGGCGCGATGATTCGAGACAATAGCCAACCGAAACCCCTTGTCCTTCAGAGCCATGAGCGTTTCCAATGCGCCGGGAATGATTCGCAACTCCTGCTCGGGCAATGGAACATCGCTGAGCTTTTCCAGATAGTCCGTCCCATCCTGCCCCTCTAATACACATGTTAGTGCTGCCCTGTCCAGCATCGCTTCGAATTCCCTGTCGGGCATCCGGGGTTCACCATTTTGTTCTTTCGCGATTTGCTCGTGGGCGGCTTTTTCTATCGCCTGTACAATCTCATCGGCTGTTGCTAAATCAACATCAAAACCCAACGCTTTCATTCGTTCAGCATAAATTTGTTTTTGGCTCGGATGGTTTTCCATCAACGTATCGCCGACATCGAAGATAACTGCTTTGTAGTTCATAACCCTACCACCCATACATCTCCGGCCCCCAAGCCTTCTTCACATGGGTCTGCTCGGCGTAGATCAGCGTGTTGTCCGGCACATCCTCGCGCAATATCACCCCGGCCCCGATGACGCTGTACACCCCAACCTTCACCCCGGGCATGAGGATCGCGTTGACCCCCGTGCGGCAGTAGTCCCCGATGAAGCAAGCATCCTGCCCCTCGTGCTCGGGCTCCAGGCGGCCCTTGATACGGTGGCGGGTCACGCCGTCGTCGAAGCGCAGCGAGCCACACACCGTGGCCGCGCCGATGTCCACGTTGTCGCCCACGATGCCGCTGATCTCCATGTAGTGATAGAGATAGACCTTGTCCCAGATGATGCCGCCCAACTCCGCCCCGTGGCCGATGTAGCACCGGTTGCCCACGCTGGCGTCGTCCAAATAACAATAATTCTCAATCGTCGTGTCGTCGCCGATCACGCAGTTGCCATTGACAATCGCGCCGTTGCGTATCTTACTGTTCTTGCCCACGATCACCCGGCCGTTGATGATCGCGCCCCGGCCTATGCTGCTGCCCTCGCCCAGCTGCACAAAGCCGTCAATCACCGCGCTGGGATCGATGCTTGCCCCTTCAGCCAACACGTTCTCCGTCAGCGCGCCGCACAGGCGCTTTTTGCAGGCATATTCGGCCTCCAGAATGTGCCAGGGTTTGTCGATATCCACAGTGTGGTCTTTCGTGACAATCGCCGCAATCTCCCCGCCGTCCTTCAGATAGTCGTTCAGGCTCATCTCGATGAAGCCCTCCAGCGGCGGCATCATCCCTACTTGCGTGAGAGTGAAGCGTCCGGAGTTGGCCTCCAGCAGCGCCATATGCTCCTTCGCGAAGGCAAACCCCGCGCACCAATGCGCGTCGTCGCAGCCGCGCGGGTGGCCCACGAAGCCCGTGGCCCTGTCCCCATTCACGTTGCAGGTGATCTGGTCGTTGCTCTTCCCGTGCAGCGGCGAGGCCAGCACGGCGGGCAGGTTTTGCGCCTCAACCAGTGCCTGCAAGTCGCCCTGCGTGACAAGCGTATCCCCATGGAGCACCAGAAAATCCCCTGTGATATACTCTTTCGCTTCGGAATTCGCAAATGCCGCGCACAACGAAAACACCGGCCCCCTGGGGTTCTTGTCCTCGATGACGCGCACGCCCTCATCATTGCGAAAGTGATTGCGCGCCCCGGCGCTGCGTGCCCCGCCAACTATAATAATTTCACTCACGCCGACGTTCTTCAGGGCATCCACCAAATGCCGCATCACCGGCCTGTTGCAGATGGGCACCATGCCCTTGCTGCGTATCTGCGCGTAGGGCCACAACTTCGTGCCCTTCCCCGCGTCGAGAATAACTGCTGTTTTGATCATATCAAAAATTCCTTTCTTACCTATCGCTGCGCGATGCCATCCTCACCCGCCCGAGGCGGGAGCTCCTTCCACGGGAAGGAGCCTTGGGGCTTGACCGCAAGCGGGATTTCAATCATTCGGGCATCTATGTCGCTTTCACCTAATCCCCCAGGCTCCTTCCCGTGGAAGGAGCTCCCGCCTCGGGCGGGTGAGGATGGCATCGCGCAGCGACGTTCCTCCCCAGGCTCCCCCATGGGGGGGGGAGCGCCACCGCAACGGTGAGGGGGTTACACCCCCACCTCCAGCGCCTTCTCCACAAACACCCGGAACCCAAACTCCGTCAGCACCGTGGCGCTGTCGTTGTAGGCTTCCATCTTTTGCTCCAACTCTTCGCGAACGGGATTCCCAGTCATCTGCTCTATCGCCAGCCTGAATATGTCACAGCACAGGTTATATTTCTTGATCCATTTTTGGAGCTCGGGAATCATGGGATGATCGCTCTCGGCCAAAAAGGCGCGGCAGTCCTCCATCCTGTCGTAGAAGTTCGACAACGCGCCCAGCGCCTTGAGCAGCTCGCCCGCGCGGTACGCCGTCGCCGCCGCCTCAAGGGCCTCCATCATCTGCGGGCCGACCTGCACGTGCAGGCACGAGGTCCTGCACTGCTCGGCGAAGGGAATCATACGCGGCGCGTCCTTGCCGAACAGGGTATCCAGGGCCTTCATCCAGGACCACTCTGGGTTATAGTTCTCCGGGTCACGCAGGTAGTCCGCGCAGGTGAGCAGGGGCAGCTTGGTGCACTCGAAGTACTCCATGGTGTTGAACAGGATCCCCCGGCAGTGCTTGTAGAGCCCCGGTTCGCGCCCCTCGATGGGTCCCAGGTGCATCTCGTGGAACATCTCGGCGTCGTTCACGGGGTAGTTGTCCCAGTAGAGCGGCATGTGCCTTGTGCTGCGCTTGAAGCGCTTGGCCTCCTCCACCGTGATCCCCTGCGAACAGATATTTCTCCCCGTCCAGAAGATATCGACCTTCTTGGGCAGGGCGCGCCCTAATTTTCTTATATATTCTTCTTTGCCAGTTCCCCGGTAAACCATGGGGCACACAGTCAAAGAAATATTTTTATATGCTTTGCACAGAACTTTGGCAACCATGGCGTGGTCCTCGGGGCTCTGCCTGTCGGAGGGGATGTCGTCGAAGAACAGGCCGAAGCTTGTGACGCCCAGGCCCATTACCTGTTCCAGCTTGGCGCGTAGGGCGGCGTAGTGCTCTTTGTTGTCGTATTCGAAGGTCAGCCCCGGCGCGGTGCAATACATGAAGTCCACGCCTTTGGACCTGCAAAATTCAACCAGGCTGCCCAGCTGCGCCAGGGCCTTGGGCGGGTAGAGCTTCTCCCACTCGTCTCGGTGGTAAGGATCGTCTTTCGCCGCATAGGCGTAGACATTCATGCCCCGCTCTGCCATCAGGGCGATCATGTCGCGCCGCTGCGCGTCCGTCCAGGGCCTGCCGTAAAAACCCTCCAGGAAGCCCCTGCGCTGGAATGTCTTCTCTTTAGCCTTTTTCATAAATACATGATTCTCCCTCTATATTTTTCCAGGTATGCCTCGTTGATCTCGTCGCCACCGTCTATGTTGCTGCTGGCGTAGACCTCGGGTGTTCCGCCGTCTTCAAGGATATACTGAACTGTCTGCGCAGCGGCAGCCTGCAATAGTGCCGCTCCAACCACAGTGGAGGTCGGCGCGGCCTTGCCCGGAAAAGTATCGTAGGCAATGCACGCGTCGCCCAGCTCACCCAGGTTGTCGAGCACCAAATCAGCCGCTTCGTAGAGCCGCAGACCGCTCCCATGCCTGGAAGCCCCGGCGCTGCTGTGCTTGATATTCGTCAGCGTCACTACAAAGCACCCGGCAGCTTTCGCCCGCAGGGCCATCTCCACGCACAGCGGGTTGCGCCCCGAGTTCGATATGACCAGCAGCAGATCCCCCGCACCGACATCGTATTTCGCCATCAGGTCCCCGGCGCGCTCGGGTTCGCGCTCATACAGCGTGCTCTGGGAGGCCGATTCGTGCAGCATCAGCGGGCCCTCCAGCATGGGTTGTACGCGAACCAGGCCGCCTGCGCGGTAGAACAACTCCTGGGCCAGCAGGCTCGAGTGCCCCGTGCCCAGCAGAAACACCGTTTTCCCGGCAATGATTGTGTCCGCCATGGCCCGTGCCAAAGCATTGACGTGTTCCAACTGCGAACTTGCTGCTTGACTAAGCATATCACGGACATGCGTCAGGTATTCGAGAGATTTCATCATGTACCACCTTTTCCTTATACCACCCCGGCCCTTCGGGCCACCCCTCCACGGAGGGGAATTTTCTGTATCGCTGGCGAAGAGAAGCCAATTCCCCTCCGTGGAGGGGTGGCCCGAAGGGCCGGGGTGGCCGTGCGGAGCACCATAATTATCCCAATTTCATCGCCGCCCACACCGCGCCCCATTCGGGCGAAGCGGGCAGCAAACTCGCTTCTTTTCCAAGGGCCGCGCAAAACGCCGCGCGATAGGCCTCGCTGTGCTGGAACATGCCGCCCCACAGGCCCAGCTTCGTATCTTCAGGCAATCGGTACAGCAGAGCATGCACTGTCCTGGAAAAATCAGACGCGCAGCGCGATACGATCTCCCGCGCCATAGGATCATCGCTCCACAGCACAATGCGAGCGAAGTCCGCAACCTCCCGGGGCTCCTTCGGCGGGTCGTAGAACAGATCAATCAACTGCTCCGGCACCTTTGCGTTGTAGTGCACGCACAGTTCTTCGGTCAGGCTTGTGGCCGGGCCGCTGCCCTCGTATCCCCGCAGCGCCGCACGTATGCCCTCCCAGGCGATGTGGAAGCCGCTGCCCTCGTCGCCCAGCAGCCAGCCCCAGCCGCCCGTGTGGATCACAGGCTGTGCCTCCCCTGCCCTGCCAGCCGCCATGGATCCCGTGCCCGCGATGGCTATGGCACAGGGACCTGTTGTTCCCATAGCTTCCAGTGCGATGAACACGTCGCTGTCCATGGCGAGGATTTCTGGCTCAAGTATGCCGTCGCATAGGGCACGCAACTCATCCTCCGGCGCGGGGCCGGCCAGAGCCGCGTTGCCGATGAACGCGGCATGAACGGGCATAACTATCTGCTCCATGATACTGCGCAAACTGGCCCGCGCGGTCTCGGGCCCCACTGAACGATAGTTCAAACTCCCTGCCCGTGCTGTCGCGATGGCTTCGCCCCGCGCGTTGACCAGAATCGCCCGCGTATCGGAACCGCCGCCGTCAATGCCGAGGTAATACTGCATACATATCCTTTCTCTTCCCCTCTGTTTTGCGGACATCTCCCCCAAGGGGACGACTTTAAAGGCTCACCCACGGGGGAGCTCCCGCGCGGCGGGTAAGGGGGTGGACATAAAATCAACCCCGGAGCCAAAAGTTCCGAGGTTAATTCTAACATATATATAAAGCGAAAGTCAACAAGAAAGTGCAAGCACATTCTTTAGAAAGTGCAAAGCCATTCTTTAAGATATTCTCAGCGCTCCCTCGCCGAGGCGATCTCCGACGCGATCTCCGACATTCTCTCCGATGCCATTTTCGATGCTCGCACGGCGCCCTCCCGGATCGCGTCTCCGATGATCTCCTCCAGCGAAGACTTGCGCCTTTCCAAAGGGCAGTCCTCCCTGTCCAGGAACTCCTCCATGGCCCGCACAGCCTTTCGCTGGGTGTAATTGTATTCGGAGAAGCCCTGCGGGACCCGGCCGCGCAGCATCTGCCAGTCGTGCAGCTGTAACAACGCCTCCTGCTTCATATCCGCATCCTCGGAGTAGGCCAATTCGATCAGGTACGGTATTTTTGCGTCGCCCAGCTCGTCGAAAGCCGCCACGTCCAGTGTCTCCAACCGCCCGGTCTCATAGGCCCACATGTTGTAGCGCAGCACAACGCGGTCGATATCCGCGAAGGACATGCACAGGATCAGCACGCAGCCAGCCGCCAGCAGCGCCTTCATGTATGCGAATTTGCGCAGGAACAGCTGCGCCAGCAGCAGCACAAAGGCGAACGCCAGCAGCAGGATGAACAGCGACACCCTCAGGCGCATGCGCGTCATGCCGAAGAGACTCACATAGAGCGCCATCTTGCTCTCCGCCGTGGCGATGAGCAGCAGGGTAAACACACATATGAACGCGCTGAGCGCCTGCACGGCCGCGGGCAGCTTTTTAAAGCCCCCTTCGCTTGCCGGGGTTCCCGGCGAACCCGCAGGTTCGTTGGGGTGGAGCAGGGGGGGGGCCGAAAGCCGGGGGAAGCTCTCCCGCTTGCGCGTGAGCCCTGAAACCAGCAGCACCAGGCCCAGGTTGATGGCCGCCACGGCGCATAGCTCGAAAAAGCCCCGCCGGGCATATTGCGCCGCGGAGTACTCCTCCGGCAGCAAACCCCGGAACCCATTGAAGAAATACGCCAGCTGTGTGAACAGAAAACACAGGTACAACAGCGAGATGGCCCCGAGGAACGACGAGGCGATCACCGGTTCGAGCCTGCCGCCCTTCACCTCGGCGGGCGGCGCGGCGCCGGGCAGCTCCTCCCCGCGGGTCAGGCCAAACAGCAGCGAGAACAGCGGGAAGAACAGCAGCAGCGCCAGAAAAGCCTGGAGCATCGTAACCCCGATGGTATCCAGGAAGCGCCGCAAGGCTTCTTGGAAAGCGGCGTCGGCCTGGGAGAGCAATGTGGCTGCCACGATCAGTACAGGCACGGACGCCACAAGGCCGATGATCGCCAGCTTCAGCTGCGAGCGCCTGCCCTCCCCACCCCTGAACAGCGTGCGCGTGCTCGTGGATATGTACTTCAGCGGCCACACGATCAGCAGCGCCGCGATGTCCAGCAAAGCCATCAGGCTGCCATCGGAATATCTCGTACGCTGGTATAGCCCGCAGAGATACCAGGCCGTCAGGAAGATCACCACGCACAGTTTCAGCGCGTAGAACGCCGGGTCGTCGTAGATCGCGAAGCTCAGCGCAAGCGCCAGGGCCGTGGCGCCGCTGAGCAGCAGGTCCCAGCGCAGCGCCCGCACGGCATGCCGCCCGGCGAAAGCCGTTACGGACACGAAGAACAACCCGTATGTCAGCGCAATGCCTGTCATGCCGCCCCACGCCCCCCAGCGCCAGAACAGAAACGCCGTGATGAACGAGAGCGCCGCCAGCAGGGTGTCTGTTGTTTTGTGGGGCAGCGGGGGCTTCAGCGGGGCCTGCTGCAATGGCGGGGGGATCTGCTGCTGCTGAGGTGGAATTTGTTGCTGGGGCGGTTGAACCGGCGCGGCAGCGGCGGGCTGCTCCGGGGCCGGGGTATTGTTCATATCATCCATGGTAGATCTCCTTTCAATGTTCTCATATTCAAATAAATTGTTTATTTCATGCGGAGCGACGCATAGCTCCTCACCCACCCCGCAGTTCATCGCTTCCTCCCTCCTCAAACGTCCCGTCCCAGCCCCTGTCCATCAGGAACTTGGTCATGATGTTCAAAACATCTCCATCTCCATCGGGCCTGATCTCCTCCCGGTACTCCAGGATATCCCCCGGCTGGCACTTTAGCTCGCGGCATATGGCCTCCAACGTGGAAAAGCGCATGGCCTTGGCCTTGCCTGTTTTTAAGATAGACAGGTTCGCCGGGGTGATGCCCACGCGCGCGGCCAGCTCGCCGGAGGATATTTTACGCTGGGCCAGCATGACGTCGAGATTGACTATGATCATATCGTCAGCTCCTGTTCTTCACGCATGATGGTGGCCTGCTCCATCACGTTCTTCACCACGCGCAATATAATCGCCATGAAGCTTGCCGCCGCGAAAATCAGGACACATGGGTAATAGATATACGTGGCAAAGACAGATGCCAGCGCCGTAAACACAAAGCACCATGAGAGCAACCGCAGCAGCTTTATGTTTTGCCGGGTGAAGACCTGCTCCTTGCAGATGTTGTGCAGCAGTTTGAGTAAAGAAATGATCGCCGCCCAGCCAGCCGGGCAGCAGACGTAGAACAAAATTTGCAGGGAGCTCAACGGATGAAGGCCGGGGTAGCTGCCGCTCAAGAACCACAGCCGCATCAGGCTCGGTAGGCAGATCATCGCCGCCAGCAATCCTGCCGCGGCAATATATGTCACCACAAGTGACAACGTGACGGAATGCCCGGGTTTCCAGAGTTTTTTCATAGCTACCTCCTGTTATCGTTTATCGATAACACTATAGCACATAAATTATTGTTTGTCAATAATTTTTTATCGTTTTAACAGATTATTTACACTCATAATATTGCTTGACTTTTCCCCGGCAGCTGCGTTATAATTTAAGCATAAAATTCAGAGCGGAGGGCGTACGATGGCAGAGCGCAATATGAAGAAATACGTGGAGCAGGAGATCAAGAAGATCAGGGAGCAAATCGGCGATAAGCTGGCGGTATGCGGGCTTTCCGGCGGGGTGGATTCCACGGTGTCCGCAGTGATGGTGCACCGCGCGGTGGGCAAGCAGCTGACCTGCATTTTTGTGGACCACGGCCTGATGCGCAAGGGCGAGCCCGACGAAGTGGAACGCATGTGCCGCGAGCAGTTCGACATGAATTTCATGCGCGTGGACGCCAGGGGCGAATTCTTCGAAAAACTGGCCGGCGTGACGGACCCCGAAAAGAAACGCCGGATCATAGGCGAGACGTTCATACGCGTTTTCGAGCGCGAGAGCAGGAAAATAGGCAAGGTGAGTTTCCTTGTGCAGGGGACGATCTACCCCGATATCGTTGAAAGCGGTAAAGGCGGCGCGAAAATCAAGAGCCACCACAACGTGGGCGGCCTGCCCGATGTGATTGATTTTGAAGGCCTCATAGAGCCGGTGCGGATGCTCTATAAAGAAGAGGTGAGACGCGCGGGATTGGTTCTGGGTATCCCCGAGGAACTGGTGCGCAGGCAGCCTTTCCCCGGGCCGGGGCTGGGCGTGCGCATCCTCGGCGCCATCACGCCCGAGCGCGCGGATACGCTGCGGGAGGCCGACGCCATCTTCCGCGAGGAGATCGCCGCAGCCGGCCTGCAGCGGGATATCGGGCAATACTTCGCCGTGCTCACAAACGTGCGCTCCGTCGGCGTGACGGACGGCGAACGCACCTATGAAAGCGCCGTGGCCCTGCGCGCGGTGAATACCACCGACTTCATGACGGCCGAGTTCGTGCCGCTGCCCTATGAACTGCTGGGGCGGGTGGCCGTGCGGATTGCCAGGGAGGTGCCGGGAGTGAACCGGGTGGTGTATGATGTGACGAATAAGCCGGTTGGGACGATAGAGTGGGAGTAAAGTTTCCATACTTGACATTCAAGGGACCCATGTACTATTCGCGTCGTGCTGCTGCACATAAATAGAGCCGGCGAGCAACAAAAAAAGCGATTGTGTTCGTTGCGCAATCGCTTTTTTTGTTGCAAAGCGCAAAATTATGTGGTATGATTTAACTAAAGGGAACGCAGGTATAATATACAATAGGACGCGGGCACATAAACGGCTGCTCTATGAGAAGAAGGAGAGACAACGTGCGATGAAGTACTTAGCATACGGATTCCTGCTGGTGTGGTCAGTCCTGCGGGGCTGGGCGTTTATGCCGCGGGCGATCGGGCAGTTCCTCAGGAACGGCATACGCTACCGGCGGACAAAAAGCCTGCCTGTCTATACCGGCGATACACCAGGGGATAAAATTCACTTCCTCAACACGGGGAACAGCGACGCGATCTTGCTGGAGAGCGGCGGGCGCTTCGCCCTGATCGACGCGGGGGAGGACAGCGAATACCCCGCGGGCAAGCGCTTCCTTGCCTACCCCGGCTGGGAGGACTACGTGCTCGATTACCTAAAACGCGCCGCGGGAGACGCGCGGGGCAAAGTGACGCTGGATTTCGTGCTGGGGACCCACGCCCATTCGGACCACATTGGGGGATTCGACACACTGATACTCGACCCGGACGTGCACATCGGCAGGGCATATTTAAAGCCCTACGACGACGCGCGCATGCAGGGCTACGAGCGGGAGTACTGGGACAACGACGTCGTCCACGGGCAGATGACGGCGGCGCTCAAGGCGCGGGGGGTGCCGGTGATCGGGGACATTCCCGGGGAGGCGTTCACGCTGGGGGATTTCACAATCAAGCTATATAACCGGGGACGCCAGTCCTCCGGAGACGAAAACGACAACTCCATCGGCATATTAGTGGAGTGCGGCGGCATGCGGGCGTTCCTGGCCGGGGATATCAACAATATCAGCGGGGTGGAGCAGCAACTGGCCGGGAAGATCGGCCCGGTGAATCTGCTCAAGGCCGGACACCACGGCCACAACGGCTCGAGCACCCTGGCGATTGCCGTGGGGCTGCGCCCTGAGACCGTGATCTGCGCTAAGAAGGGCAAGGCAGACCTAGGCGTGCTTGGCCGGTTCATCTTCGCGGGGAGCACGCGGCAACTGCTGGGCACAGGGCGATTCGGGGGGATCATGGCCGTGTTTGGCGCGAGCGGGATAGAGTGCTATGCGATCAACGAGTTTGCGGAACCATTGCCGCCGAAAGCTATGCAAGGTGCTCCGCACAGCTACCCCGGTCCTACGGACCACCCCTCCCAGGAGGGGAATTAGTGGAGGAGGCATAATTATGAAAAAGTCAGCACAAAACCTATGCGCACTGGGGCTCAGCGCGGCGCTGCCCGCAGCATTGGCCTGGTACTACGACACCTACATCCACTGGCAGCCACAGTTATACCCCATTACGGTGGTCACCATCACTCTGTGCTATATCGCGTTTACCCTATTCACGCTGTGGGCGCGGGGCGAGCGCAAGGCGTCGGCGCTGGCATGGAAAACCGCGCTTTCTACAGTACTGTTAACGGGGATTGCGCTTATCGGGATATCCGCCATCATCAACAACGTGATGCACGGCGGCAGGCAGCCCGGTCCCAGACTGGCCGCTTCAGTGGCACTGCCGCTGGCTGGCGCGCAGATTCTCATGTTGTTTATTCTGCTGCTGCGGGCGCTGCGCAGGCCGGTGCTGGGCGCTCTCATGTCCATCGTTATGCTAGCGACTGCGCTATTGGGTTTTGGAGGGCCGTATCTTATGCGTGAATACCGGAAAAACATCACCGCACCACCACCGCCGGGCCTTCGGGAGGGCCAATTCTGGCCCAGAGGCCCCTGGGGTGACATGGCTGACTTCACGGTATCCCCCGACGGCATGAGCATAGAAGAAGCACGTGATCTCATAAGAGAAGCACGCGAGAATGGGGACGACAGGCATCTCTGCGTGGAAATTCTGCCCGGAGAGTATAACATCAAGCAAATCGTTTTCGATGAGCGGGACTATGACACGACCTACAGCACCCGAAACGACGGCAATGAGGCGATTCTCAACGGCGGCATGCGGCTGGAGTCCGGGGATTTCGCGCCGGTGAGCGGGGAGGCCGCCGGGCGGCTTTCCGGGGAGGCAAGGGCGCATGTCGTGCAGATTGACCTGGCGCAATTGGGACTGACTGCGGAAGATTGGGGGAAGATGTATTCCTTCGGGGCCTATCATACAGGGGCGAAATACGATGACGGCGCGGGCCCCCTGCCCTGCGAGCTGTTCTTCAACGGCAAGCGATGCGTCACGGCGCGCTGGCCCAACGGGGACGAATGGCTGAAGAGCGGCAAGGTACTGGATAACGGCGACAGCAGCGAGACCTACGAGAGCGGCACGGTGCGCCACGCCGGGTGGGACGAGCTGCGCAACCCGCGCGGCGGAACATTCGTAATGGACAAAGAGACGGCAGCACGGGCAGCCAATTGGGCCACGCTTGACGACGTGTGGATGTTCGGCTGCTTCAAGTGGGATTGGGCCGACATGAGTACCCCCGTACGGGCGATAGACAACAGCGCGGGCACGGTAACGACGCAATACGCCAGCAATTACGGGTTCAAAGAAGGCGGCACGTACTATTTCTACAACGTTCTGGAGGAACTGGACGCGCCGGGCGAGTGGTACCTCGACAGGGAGAACGGCCTGCTGTATCTCTGGCCGCCGGAAGACATCGACGATGCCCGCATCGACCTTTCGCTGAGCACGGAGACGCTCATACAGGGCGAAGGGCTGAAGAATATCACGTTCACCGGGCTAACCTTGCAGGGCACGCGGGGCGACGGCATGCGCCTCCAGGGAGACGGTATCACTGTGGACCACTGCGTGGTGCGGGCGATCGCCGGGAGCGCGATTACGCTCGACGGCTACGGCAATACTGTCTCCAACTGCGAGATCTACCGTGTGGGCAAGCAGGGCATCACCATCAGCGGCGGGGACGCAGAGACGCTCACGCCGGGGAACAGCAGGGCCGTAAACAACCTGGTGTACGACTGGCCCGAGGTCGTGATGACCTACCAGGGCGGGGTGAACGTCTACGGCACAGGGAACCTGGCTGCCCACAACGAGCTCCACAACAGCCCGCACTCGGCCATGTTCTTCGGCGGCAACAACAATGTAATTGAATACAATCTCATCCGTGACGTTTGCCTGATCACCGACGACGCGGGGGCGATCTACAACGGCCGCAGCTGGTGGAGCGCCTACGGCACGGTGATCCGCTATAACGCCCTGATCGACATCGGCAGCGGGGACCACACGCCCGACGGTATTTACATGGACGACGCGCTTTCGGGCGTCACAATACACGACAACCTACTTGTGAATGTGCCGGGACTCGCGATCCACCTGGGCGGCGGGCGCGACCTCAATGCGCACGGCAACGTGCTGGTCAATTGCGGCACGCCGATCTCCTATGACGACCGCGCGCGGCAGGGGGCGCTGTTCGGGGGCTGGTATGAGCACCACTCGAAGGAGAACGGCCCGCAGTGGCAGGATCTGTGGGATTCCCCCTGGCAGACGGCGCTCTGGAAGGAGACATACCCGAGGCTGGCGGCCATATCGTCCGATTTTAGTGATCCCGACAGCCCCGGCTTCGGCGTCAACCCGGCGGACAGCCTGGTCATAGACAACGTCGTCGTCGGGGGAGGCAAGCTGCGCATCTCGGACGCCGCACAGCGTTTCAGCACGGTGGAGCCAAACAAGATCTACAGCGCGGGACGCGTGAAGGACTACTGGGAGCTGCCGGGCTATGAGAATATTCCCATGGAGAAAATTGGGCGCACGCCCGATCCGGGCGTTTAAAATTGGGGCTAGGCAAATGATTTTTGATATGTTATAATTGTATTAATTGTGGGCGGTTTGGAAAGCCGGCCCTACCGTGGAGGGTTCAATGGACTGGATTGCACGCGCCAATCAGGAGTTGCAAGAGCAATTTGCCGGGCGGTTTTCCGTCAGGGCGCAGCGGGAACACCTCGTTTTGGAGGGGGAGAGCGGCGACTGGCAGGAGATCGTGGAGGCCGGGTTCCTGGCCGCGAAGGCCGCGAAACATAAAATAAAAGGCTGCCTGGTGAATGACGTGAATTTCACCGGGGCGAAATCCATACCCATGCGGGTACCCGACATTGAAGACCAGGCCCTTGATGGGGCACGGCCCGACGTGCTGGTCGTCGGCGGCGGGATTGTAGGCTGCGCCATCGCGCGGGAGCTCACCCGGTGGAAGCTGGACGTGCTGCTGGCGGAAAAGGAGTGCGACGTGGCGATGCACACCAGCTCCCGTAATGACGGCATGGTGCACCCCGGGCTGGATTTGAAGAAAAGCAAAATTAAATATTGGTATAATAAGCGCGGCAACGGGATGTATGACCGGGTTTGCGATGAGCTGCAGGTGCCCTTCAGGCGGGGCGGGCAGTATCTCTGCTTCCCGAAGAAGGTGCCGACGGCTGCGCTTTACCTGTTCAAGCTCTACTGGCGGTACCTGGAGATTCCGGGCAAGGTTGTGAACACGCAAGCACTGTTCAAGCTTTTTCCGCACCTGCACCCGGACCTTGGCAGCGCCTTGTTTTTCCCTACAGGGGGAAATGTGTGCCCGTATAACCTCACCATCGCCTACGCCGAGAACGCCATCGAGAACGGCGCCACAGTCAGCCTGAACACGGCCGTGCTAGGCATGGAGGTCGAAAACCAGAAGATCACATCTGTAAAGACGAACCGAGGAACGATCTATCCCAAGCTTGTGGTCAACGCGGCGGGGGTATTCGCCGAGGATATCGCGGCCATGGCGAAGGACAGATTTTTCTCCATCCACCCGCGCAGGGGCACGAACAGCATTCTGGACAAAAAAGCGGGATACATCGCGCATAACAATATCAGCCCGATACTCCTCGGGCACCTCAAAGGGGCGCACAGCAAGGGCGGCGGGGTGATCCGCACGATGCACGATAACCTGCTGCTGGGGCCGGACGCCGTGGAGACCCCCGAAAAAGAAAACTTCGCAACCACAAGGGATTCGGTCAAAGCTGTGTTTGACAAGGAGAAGGGAACCAGCAGCCAGTTCAACCAGGGGCAGATCATCACGTATTTCACCGGTACACGGGCGGCGACTTTCGAGGAGGATTTTGTCATACGCCGGGGGCTGTATACAGAAAATATCATACACGCGGCGGGAATACAGTCACCGGGGCTGACGGCCGCGCCGGCCATCGCGGAGGACATCGCCAAGCTGGCGCTGGAGCAACTCAAAGCCGAGAAAAATGAGAGCTTTGATCCCCATCGCAAGGCGATTGTGAACGCCGCCGAACTGCCAGAACATGAGCGAAACGCGTTGATCGCAAGTGACCCAGACTACGGGGTGATACTCTGCCGCTGCGAACAGATAAGCCGGGGAGAAATCCTCGCGGCGCTGCGGCGTCCCCTGCCCTGCGACAGTGTGGATGGGGTCAAACGCCGGGTACGCGCCGGGATGGGCCGCTGCCAGGGCGGGTTCTGCGGACCCCTTGTGGCGCAGATTATCGCCGGTGAATTGAACATACCCCTGGAGCAGGTACGCAAAAGCGGCATAGGCAGCGAGGTTTTGTTGGGGGCGACGAAGTAAGTTACCCCTCTGTCGCACTACGCCCGCTACGCGGCCTACACGACATCTCCCCCAAGGGGGCGATCCTGACGGCAACCGCCAGTTGGCGAGGCATTCGCATTGGTATCTGATCACTCTGAAAGGATTCTCTAATGGAGCATTATGACGTTGCCATCATTGGCGGAGGGCCGGCGGGGCTGGCCGCAGCCATCGCCTCAAGCCGGGCGGGGGCTTCAACCCTGCTCGTTGAGCGCGAGGGGCGTCTGGGCGGCATACTCAAGCAGTGCGTGCACGACGGCTTCGGGGTGATACGCTTCGGGGAAAAGTTGGCCGGGCCGGAGTACGCCCAGAGATATATCAACGAACTGAAAGAGACTGACGCGGAGGTCTCTTTGCTCACATTCGTGGACAAAATAGAACGCAAACAAGACGGCTTTTCCCTTACATTGGTAAGCGCGCAGGGAATGAAGCGCGTGCAGGCCAAGGCCGTGATACTGGCCACGGGCTGCCGTGAGCGCACGGCACGGCAAGTGGCCATCCACGGCACGCGGCCGGCGGGAGTGCTCACCGCGGGGGCAGCGCAATATTACACGAACGTCCTGGGGCAGTTGCCGGGGCGGCGCTGCGCGGTGCTGGGCTCGGGGGATATCGGGCTGATCATGGCACGGCGGCTGACCCTCGAAGGCGCGCAGGTGCTTGGCGTCTACGAGGCAAAGAGCATCCCCAGCGGGTTGCCCAGGAACATCGCGCAGTGCCTGAACGACTTCGACATCCCATTGCATTTGAGCAAGACGGTGACGCGCTGCTTCGGGCACGAGCGCCTGGAAGCAGTTGAAATATGCGATGTGGACGAAAACATGACTCCCCTGCCCGGCACGGAAAAAACAATTGAGTGCGACGCGCTCATACTCTCCGTGGGGCTGATTCCCGAGAACGAGCTGGCAGAAACGCTGGGCGCTTCGCTGCACGGCATCACGCGCGGGCCGGTGTGCGACCAGAACGGGCAGACGGAGATACCGGGTCTATTCAGCTGCGGGAATGCCGCCCACGTGAACGACCTTGTGGACTACGTGAGCGAAAGCGGCGCTGCCGCAGGCCTTGCGGCAGCCCAAGCCGCAATGAATAATGAACAATCTACAATGCACAATTATGCTGAGCTTAAAGTCGATGGGAATTTCCTGTATGCCATGCCGCAAAAGATAGACTTGACCGGTTCGCCAGAGGAAGTGATTGTTTATTTTCGCTCCAGAGAAGAGCGTGGAAAGACGAGATTTATTGCAAAGCTGGGTGAGCAGGTGCTGCTGAAGAAAACTTTCATACAGCTGCGGCCGCCCGAGATGGAGCGGGTTACGCTGAAGCTTTCAGGTGTCCAACTCAAGCCGGGGGATGAGATTCGGCTGGAGATGGAGGCTGTGGGATGATCAGGGAATACACGCCGGATGCGTTCGAGGCATGCCGGGATCTGTTCATTGAGGTGTTCAACGACGAGCCATGGCACGACAGCTGGACGCGGGAGAGCGCGGGCACACGCCTGCTGGAATTCGTCGACAACAGACGCTTTTTCGGGTTCACACTGTGGGAGGGTGACGCGCTTGTTGGGGCTGTTTTTTGCCATGCGTCAACCTACTACAAAGGCGGCGAGGTGTTCATTGATGAACTGTTCGTCTCGCCCGACTACCGGCGCAAGGGCTGCGCGACGGCGCTGATGGAGGCCGTAGAAGCTCACGCGCGGGCACAAGGGTACATCAGCATCACCCTGCTGACTGACAAGGAATACCCGTCGTTCGGGTTTTTCAAGGGGTTTGGGTGCAGGGAATCGGGGTATATGGTGTGGATGCACAAGAAACTAGATTAGAGGGCCATAGGCATGAAGAAGATGCTCAGTGTTTGTTTGGCGGTTTTTCTGCTTGCGGGGTTTTTCTCCTGTGGGCGGGAAGAGCTCGAGCCGACCAGCGCAGCCACTATAACACAAGCCACAACAACAGAGTTCATCCCCGGGTCATTTCGGCACCCAGTGGCAAAGCGCATTCACGAAGGCCTGCCGGAATTCACGTTTATACTGATCGGAGAAGCCGATGTCGACGACACCTACCCCGACTATGTGCTTGCCACCGCCGTAATCACCGCGATTGACATCGCCGGGGAGGACTTCCGGCAGCGGCTGGACGGGTTCGAAACGGAGTTTGTCCTGCCGCAGGAGGGCACGGATGACTACGGGCTCGCGTTTGACGACTTCAACAACGACGGCTTTCTTGACCTGCGGCTGCATTTCTTCACTACCACGCGGGAAGGGGCGTCGCTGTTCTGGCTGTGGGACAGCGACCAGAAGCAATTCATCAGAAACGAGCAGCTGGAGGAGTTGAGCGACTTCACCAGGCACTTCGCCAGGGAGGAGGACGGCCCGCGCATGTACCGCTTCCTGAAGGGCTCGACGGAGGACGGAACCGCCGCCACGTATAACGACTACTACTATGAATACATAGATGGCGGGTTTGTGCTGGTGGAGCACGAAATCATGTGGTATGAGTACGACGACGACGATGTGGGCTATGAAAACATAGAAACATACAAGCTGGTTGATGGCGTGATGGTGCTTGACAGCAAGACGAGGGAAGAGGAGTAATAGGCATGAAAAAGCTTGTCTGCTTGGGGCTGGCGGTTTGCCTGCTGGCGGGGTTTTCTGGGTGCGGGCCAGAGTACGGAGGAACGACAGCCGAGGTGACTGAGGCTGTGTCTGAGCCGTTTGAGCATACCATAACGCAACGCATCCATGATAGTTTGCCGGAGTTTGAATTCACGCTATATGGAGACACAAGCTTTGAGACTTACGAAAGCGAATGGGATGGTTATAGCGAGACCGTGAATGGGATAATATCCGCAATCGAAATCAGCGGAGAGGATTTTCATCAGCGGCTGGAATTCGAGTTTGAATTTTTCTGGGGCTACTATAAAGACTATGACCATAGAAGATTGTTTGACTATGAGTTTTTGTTTTTTGAAGATTACACAAACGATGGATTTCTTGATTTCAAGCTGTATCAACAAATGAATAGGAACGGACCGTCAATGTTTTGGCTTTGGGATAAAGAGAAGCATGAATTCGTTGATAATGAGCAGCTACGGGAAATCAATTTAGAAAATCGCTATGCGATTTCTGTGGATGATGATGGCCGCATCAGTTCTTGGTGGCAAAAATGGAACGCCGACTATTACGAGTACATAGATGGTATATTTGTGAAGGTAGAATCATTCGATTCAGGATTTGAAGATGATGATGACGGGCGTTACTGGTTCGAACAAACGCGAAAGCTTATAAATGGCGAAATGAAGGTTGTAAGCTATACCAGAGAAAAGGTGGAGGACCAGAGCCAATGAAAGAACTCATCTGCATCACCTGCCCCGCCGGCTGCAAGCTGCTGGCGGAGCTGACCCCCGATGGCGGCGTGAACGTTACGGGGCACACCTGCAAGCGGGGCATCGATTTCGCGCTGGCTGAATTGACCAACCCCATGCGAACGCTGTGCTCCACGGTACGCACGGACTTCGCCGAGTGCCCCATGCTTCCCGTGCGCACGGACAGGGAGATTCCCAAAGGCAAGATGGCACAGGTGATGCAACTGTTGATGGGAATCACTATCAATAAGAAGATCGGCTGCGGGGATGTCGTAGCGGACCTAAGCGGCATCTGCGAGGGGAACATGATAGCGACAAGTGACTGGCTGATGGAGGTATAATAACATGACAAACGACCCACTGGTTCTGACCATCGACATGGGCACGCAGAGCGCCCGCGCCCTGCTGTGCGACAGCCGGGGCGAGATCGTCGCGAAGGCGCAGAAGAGTTACAGCCCGCCGTATTTTTCCAAGCAGCCGGGCTGGGCCGAGCAGACGCCCGCGTTCTACTGGGAGGCCATCTGCGAGTGCTGCTGGAAGCTTCGGCGGGTGCAGGAGACGCGCTGGGGGGACATTGCGGCGGTGACCATCAGCACGATACGCGACAGCTGCGTGTGCCTGGACGAGCGCATGGAGCCCTTGCGGGACGTCATCCTCTGGCTGGATACGCGGGAATCCACCAACGACAAGGTGCCGGGCGCGATGGCGGCGCTGTGCAAGTTGGTGGGCGTGACGGACACCGTGAAGCTGCAGCGGCGCGTTTCCGCCTGCAACTGGATCGCGGAAAACGAGCCGGAACTCTGGGCAAAGACGGCGAAGTTCGCGCTGCTTTCCGCGTGGCTGAACTACAAGATGTGCGGGCACCTCGCGGACGCCATCGCAAGCACCGTGGGGCACGTGCCCTTCTCGAACAAGACGCGCAAGTGGATGGCCCCGGGCGACCTGACGCGGCCCATCTTCGACGTGCGCGACGAGCAGTGCTACGATCTGGTGCAGGCGGGCGAGATACTGGGGCGCGTGACGGCGCAGGCGGCGGCGGAGACGGGCATCCCCGAGGGATTGCCGCTGATCGCCACGGGGAGCGACAAGGCCTGCGAAACCCTGGGTCTGGGCTGCATGACGCCCGATATCGCGGCGCTGAGCTTCGGCACAACGGCCACGGTGGAGATCACCCTGCCAAAATATGTGGAGCCATTCCCCTTCCTGCCGCCCTACAACTCCGTGATGCCGGGCTACTACACGCCGGAGGTGGAGGTCTACCGGGGCTATTGGCTGGTAAGCTGGTTCAAGAAGGAGTTCGCCGCCACCGAGCGCGCCGAGGCAGAGGCCCTGGGGGTCAGCCCCGAGGTGGTGCTCAACCGGCGGCTGCACGAGATTCCCCCTGGTTGCGGCGGGCTGATGCTGCACCCCTTCTTCACCCCCGGACTGGCCATGCCTCATGCCCGCGGCTCGCTGATCGGCCTTTCGGACCACCACACGCGCATGCACTTCTACCGGGCGATCATCGAGGGAATCAACTTCGCGCTGCTGGAGGGCCTGGAGCAGATCGAAAAGCGCGGCAAGTGCAAGGCGAAGTCCATACGCGTAGCAGGCGGCGGCAGCCAGAGCGCGGAGATCCTGCAAATCACGGCGAATATGTTCGGTTTGCCGGTGCAGCGCGTACACACCCACGAGGTGACGGGCCTTGGGTCCTCGCTGGCGGCGTTCGTGGCGCTGGGGGTGTACCCGGATTACGAGAAAGCCGTAGCGGGAATGGTGCACCCGCAGGAGGCATTCGTGCCGAATCTGGAGGAGAGCGCGCTGTACAGGAAGCTGTACAACGAGACGTTCGTGAAGGTATTCCCGAAGCTGGAACCGTTTTATCGGTATTGAGGTCACCCAATGCTCCGCATCACCCCCTCGGCGCTTCGCACCGGCCCCCCAAGGGGGGCATCCTGACGGAGAGGCAAGGCTTGTGATGAATGAGAGGTTTTCTATGTGCATCGTTGCCGATAACAAGGGCAATCAGCTGCTGGAGATGATAAAGGGCAAGGAAGATGAAGTGCTGGTTAATGAGGCCTATCGGCCGTTGACGTCATCCCTGGTTGTGGTGAAAAGCCCGGAAGGGTTCATGCTGCTGAAGAACAGGTGGCGCAACGCATGGGAAATCGCGGGCGGCGTGATCGAGCCGGGGGAAACGCCCAGGCAGTGCGCCGCGCGTGAGTGCCTGGAGGAGAGCGGCTATGCGATTGATGACCTGCGTTTTATTGGCCTGATGAAGTGTTTCCTCGTGGCGGGCTATTTTTCAAAGGTGAACCGGGTTGAGTACACGGCACTGTATTGCGCCGACGTAGAGGCTACACAGAGCTTTCACGAAAATGAAGAAATGACGGACCTGTGCTGGCACAACTTGGGCGAGCCCATCGAGGACGCGAGTGAGATTGACATGAAATTACTGGAGTATTATATTTAACCAACGATAGAATGGAGAAAACGCAAATGTCCAAACCCTACAAGGGCTTCGAGCCCAAATGGTTCCAGGGGGATATCCCCGCAAATTCATATCGATCTGTGTTCAAGTGGGGCGGCGCCACGCCGCAAATCAAGGCCCCGCGGGAGAACATGCTTCAAGACGTGCTGAACCGTTTCGGCATCGACGACAGCATCTTCCACGAATACCAACAGGATTTGGGCCTCGATGAGGTTAAGTTCGACATCCCCGTCACGCTGGCCGACGAACATATCCAGGCAATCAAGGCCATCGTGGGCGAGGAGTTCGTGCGAACGGACGACTACGCGCGTTTCTCCGTGGCCTATGGCAAGACCATGTATGACATTTTGCGTGCCCGGAATAAAATAGTTGAAAACGTGCCGGACATCGTCGTCTACCCGGACAGCCGCAGGCAGATCGAGCAGATCGTCGCCTACGTGACCGAGCATAAGATTCCGCTGTATGTCTACGGCGGTGGGAGTTCGGTGACCCGGGGCGTGGAATGCGTGAAGGGCGGGATTTCACTCGATATGCGCCTGCGCTTCAATAAAGTGGTGAAGTTCAACGAGGCGGACCAGCTCATTACAGTGGAGGCCGGCATGAGCGGGCCGAAGCTGGAGGAAGTTTTGCAAAACGCCCAGAGCGTGTTCGGCGCAAAAAGGGCGTATACACTGGGGCACTTCCCGCAAAGCTTCGAGTACAGCAGCGTGGGCGGCTGGGTAGTCACCCACGGCAGCGGGCAGAACTCCACCTACTACGGCTGCATACAGGATATGGTGCTGGGGCAGGCCTACGCCACACCCAAGGGCGTGATCGAGACAGACCAGCACCCGCGCAAGGCCACCGGCCCCGATCTGGACCAGGTGATGATGGGCGCGGAGGGCACCTTCGGTGTGCTGACGCATGTGACGCTGAAATTCAGCCGCCACATGCCCGAGACCATCAAGCGCTTCAGCTATATGTTCAAGGACTGGAAGACGGGTATCCTCTTCGCCCGGGAAGTGATGCAGAGCGAGGCCGGCAAGCCCAGCGTTTTCCGCCTGAGCGACGCTGAGGAGACCTCCATCATGCTCAACATGTACGGCGTGATGGACAGTCCGCTGCGCCACCTGTTCAAGGTCAAAAACTTCAAAGAAAATGAGATGTGCTTATTTCTGGGTTTCACCAACGGGGAGATGGGCTTCAGCAAGAATGTAGCCAAAAACGTGGCCAAGGTGGCCAAGCGTTACGGCGGGCTTAACATGACCGGCTATGTCACCAAAGGCTGGGAGCACGGGCGCTTCAGCGACCCCTTCCTGCGCGACACGCTGCAGGACTTCGGCGTTCTGCTGGAGACCATGGAGTGCGCCGTCAACTGGAGCACCATGGCTAAGGTTCATGCTGAGGTACGCGAGGTCGTCAAGGCCCGGCCAAACACCATCTGTATGACGCATATGAGCCACGTGTATCCCCAGGGCGGGAATTTGTACTGGATATTCATCATACTGGAGAACGACGCGGAGGAGTTCAGGAAGTTCCACGCGAGCATTCTTGACGCCATCCAGCGCAGCGGCGCGAGCATGAGCCACCACCACGGCATAGGCAAGATGTTTGGGCCGTGGCTGGAGGGGCAGTTGGGGCGCAACGAGTTCGCCGTCATCCGCGCGCTGAAAGAATATTTCGATCCCGACAACATCATGAACCCCGGCGGGACGCTTGGGCTGGATACGCCGGAGGAAGAAAAGAAGTTTTTAAAGTAAAAAGCCACCCCCTCAGTCGCTGCGGCGAGCTGGGTTAGAATACGACCGAAAAGGAAGCATTCTCCCAGGACGCCTTAGCGTCCCCCAAGGGGGAGCCTGGGGATTGGTTGCATAGATAAGGAGAGATCATGAATAAAATTATCATCGGCATCCTGACCTTCCTGCTCTGGATTATGCCATGGTTCACGCCGCTGCACGCCGAGTTGACACGCAGGACCTTCGACGGACCCGCCATCTGGAGCGCGATAGCCCAGTGCGTCGAGGACGGCGACGCCGAAACCCTTGCGGGGATGATGCGGCCCTGGTTCGAGCAGAACACATCCGACCTGCCCGGCAGGATCGAGCGGCTGCTCGGCAACATCAGGGGCGACATCACGGAGATCACCATCAATCCCGAGGACCTCACGAACTATTACAATGGCATCTACAGCATCGGGAAAGTCATAGTCGTCAACACCGCCGACTATGTGTACCATGTACGCGTCGTCTACGAGGTCTCCAATGTCCAGCGCAGGGAAGAAGTCGGCATTGCCCGGCTCCAACTGACCAGGCGCAATGCCACGGATACGGGATACTACATTCTGGACGATATCAAGGCGCCCGGCTACAATTAATTTCGAGGTGGTTTGCATGAAAAAGCGCATTCTATCCCTGGCATTGGTTATTACCATTGTCTTCGCTTTGGCCTCCCCCGCCCTTGCGGCAGCACCTAAAGACGACCCCATCATCATGATCGCGGGGTTTGTCTCCACGCAGATGTTCGAGAACCCGGCGTCGGACGAGCGCGTGCACGTGTGGGACCTGGACTACAGCCTCATAGGCGGCGCGATCCTGAAGGAGCTGCCGGGGCTGCTGGGCGGCGGGCTGCTCTATGTCTTCACGGGCAGAAGCAAGGTCATAGGGGACGCCTTTGCCAGGGCCGCTGACGATGTGGTCGGCTTCCTGGCGATGAACCCCGACGGCACCCCGGCCCACGACGTGGGGCCCTGGCCCGGCACGGCGGCGGACTTCTCCCTGGCGGCCATACGC
>Ga0123353_10002182_pt1 | contig 24208 bp, 13 predicted proteins | sample TergutLab28metaG_3_FD_92763 | JGI IMG/M metagenome (GOLD analysis project Ga0123353, IMG submission 92763) | Labiotermes labralis P3 segment gut microbial communities from Petit-Saut dam, French Guiana - Lab288 P3 | ecosystem: Host-associated > Arthropoda: Insects > Digestive system > Gut ... | reverse complement strand
GCCATCCTGATACCGCTCCGTTTTTTGATAGATTCCCGGCTCCTGCTGCAGCGCGCCGTTGATCATCAGGCCGTCCTCGGTGATATCCACCGTATCGCCCGCTGTAGCAATCACCCGCCTTACCTGCTTTTGCCCCCCAAAGCTCAATACGACCGTGTCCTGCGGCAAGTAGCCGCTTTTGGTATACCGATAAAAGACGACCAAGTCGCCGTCGCGGATCGCCGGGGCCATCGAGGGATCCTGATACCGCTTGATGCCGAACAGGAAGGTAAATAACAGCACAAAGGCCAAAGCGATAGAAGCAATTTTCACAAGCAGGAACAGCAAGTCTTTCCATATGGACGATTCCGGGGGGATAGGTACAACTGCCGCACCCGCCAGCCTGGGCATGGGGATTGGCGGTCTCCAGTCCTCAAACGCCGCGTCGATCTGCGCAAGCGCAAACGCTATCTCATTGCCAGGCGCCGCGTCGATCAACACATCAAGCGTCATCCAGCCCTTGTCCATATCCTTTTCCTTTTGAGGATCGCTATGGCCGCGCCGGACAGGAGCAGCAGCACCGAAACGGACAGCAGCGCGGCGAAACCCCGGAAATCCTCCCCAATGCCTGTCGGCGGCGCCACTGCCGGATTGCGGGTATTCGTGAAGCCGAAGGTGCGCGCCACGGTATCCACTGTTTTTGGGCCGGTATCGTTCGAGCTTATGCTTGTGCCGGACGGATCCGCGCTGTCTTTATATGACGGTATGTAGCCGCCCTGCGGGGTTTCGGCGATCTGAATCTGGTCAGTGGACAGTACGTTCTTGATGGTGATCGCCTGCCCGTGTTTCAGGTAGATCTTCCCGACCCCGTTCGTAAGCGTCAGCGTACCGCCTGAGGGGGCCGTGGCCCCGGAGCCGGTGATGACGCCGCCGGTATAAGTGAATTGCGTATTCGTAGGCAGAAGGACATTGCCGGAATTCCTGAAGGTCAGCGTGAACTCGTAGGTTTTTGTCCTGTCGGCATAGTCGCCCGCGACTGTCTTTGTGATCGTAACGTCTGTTTTAACATCCTGCTCGTAGATCAAGTAGATGCTCGTACCGGCGATTACCTCATCGGCTGAAAGAATAGTGCCGGTGGGTAGCCCGCCCGTCGGCGTGGCCGACATACTGCCCTTTCGCCACTCTTTATACTTGTAGCCAGAAATCGGCGGGACTTCCGAGGAAGTCAACGTGGCAGCAGTGAAGGTATCGTTGATCGTTACGTCATAGGTTTTGGAGACCGGCGCGCCGGGAATGGGGTCGCCGTTGGTGTCCACATAATATACAGTGACTTTGCGGATGACGGCACCTGCGTTCACCCATACGGCGGGAACGTCGGAAGTGTACATGGCTTGAATCTGAATGCCCTTGTCGAGCGAGTTTACCGCCGAGCCATTCGCAGGATGTCTTATAAGAACACCTGTCACGTATGCGCCGCTGGAGGTACGGCACCAAAACCTTCCGGGGAAGGAGGGCCTGCTGTCGTTGTGCAGCGGATGGCCCGAGGGTATCGTCGTATTCGAACTTGTTGTATTCCCATTGATCCATTCGCGTATATCGCCGTAACTGGGCGCGAACAGGATATCCTGCGTCGCGGTCCCCGCCATGACCACCGTCGTGTCCCCCGCCGCAATCGGAGAGGTCAGAACAGTATCTGATGAATGAGGGCTTCCCAGGTTCGGCTTGACGGCAATCGCCTGTATAGTCTTTAGCTCTTTATCATCTAAAATTTTCTTCATGCGGTTGCGCAGCGTAGCGGTCGCACCGCCAGGGGCATCGTAATTCGTGCTTGGGCCAAATTCCATATTATCATAGATATATCCCCGCATGATCAGGTAGACGCAGGTTATCGCGCTTGGGCCGGAGCCGACCGTTTGTTTTTTTACCACAACCCATGTGCGGCTATCGATTGTTACCGTATCATTTTTATTCGCGCTCCCCAGATTCGCAAGCGCAATGTTTGCTGTTGGCACAATCCCCATCGGCAGCCGCATGCCGGCGTCGATGCCCTCCACGGCCTGCCCCGCGGCAAGGGCGATGACGTCAGTATAGGCCGTCAGCGGTTCGCTTGACCAATCAATGGCGAACTTGTTCTGCCCTGCCGCCGCCATGGGCAGGAGATACTCATACCCGTTGATAACGGCAGACGCAACGCCCAAGACATAGCTGCCGGGGGCCAGGCCTTTAAAGATATACTTGCCGCCGGCGTCCGTCTGCACCGTCGCGATGGGGTTTGCCAGGTTATCCGCCGCGTAGAGCGAAACGGTATACCCGGGCAGCGGGGATTCGCCCCCGTTGTATAAGCCATCCCAGCACGTGGGAGACGTGCCGCTGCCGTCCGCCCACAGAAAACCGCATATGCTATCGACACCCGCATTTGATTCCGCAGAAGCACCGGGGATAGCGAGTATTCCCATCATCAAAAGAACCGTCAAAACAATGCCCTGCAGCTTTGCAATATATGGTTGATTCAGATGCTTTTTCATTTTCCATACCTTCCTAGTTCTTTTTAGGGCACGCCGTGAACGTTTCATCTTGGCCGCCGCTTTAGCGCTGGCATAGTTTCAGCCTGAAAGCAGCTTACATGTCAATGCTTTTCGAAAAAATAGTTAGCCTTTTAAAGCGTTTTTTATTTTTCCCCTGATCTCACCTGTGCATTCGGGGTTATTCCCATATATCTCCAGCGGCCTTGCTTTACAGCAAAAAGACCAGTTGAAATCGAAGCATTTCAACTGGTCTGGTGTATTTGTATTGGAGTTGCTCTTTTGCGCCTTGCCTGCACTTGCGCGGCCTCCGGCCTGAAATCAATGTAATCCTGAATGCAGCTTTGATATATGGATTTTCGCGCAGATTTTTTGGTAAGGGTTTAGAAAGGGATTAGTATTATTCCGCAACTTCAGCTTTTGTGAAAAGTTTATGCGGCCGGCGTTACAAGCCTGAGGTCAAAACTCTTGTTTCCGTTGACAGCGCCCATCACGACCGTAACGGTGTATCTGCCTGTCACAGGCGCCTGGAAATTGCGCACGGCGTTCGCGTTGAAGACTTCCGTGAAGACAACCGCACCAGCGGGGTCCGTAACGGTAACCGTCGCGATGGCCTGGTTGAAATTGGAGGCCGTGAGCGCAATCGCCCCGGCGGCTGCCACGTCCATGGTATAGGTAAAGCGATCGCCCTGTTTGCCCTTGGGCGCAAAGTTATAGGTTCGGCCAAACGCGGCTGTGGTCGTGGGCGGAGCCGTTGTGGTCGTGGGCGGTACGGTGGTGGTAGGCGGAGCCGCGGTGGTCGTGGGCGGAGCCACAGTGGTCGGAGGCGCGGTCGTTGTCGTGGGCGGCGGAGGCGCTTCGTTGCTTTCCACGTTGCTGATATTCAAGGCGATGTTCGTGTTCCCGTTGCCGCTGTCTATCCTTGACGTAACCGTATAGGTTCCGGGCGCAAGATGCAGGGTCCTGGAGGTGGTGTTGGTGAAAGCACCCGTAAACACGACAGCGTTGGCGGCGTTGCGGATCGTTACCGTAAAGCTCGTCCCGTTGTCCGTTCCGGGCGCGGTGACGGTCGCCACGCCGTTGATCCTTGCGGTGAAGCTGTTGTTGAAACTCGCGCCCGCCTTGCCCTTGTGGTTGAAGTTGAAGGTTTCGGAGAGAGCCACCACGTTCACCGTCCTTGTTGCCCTGGAGGTCAGGCCGGCGGCATCGGACACCGTGTAGGTGAGCGTGTATCTTCCCGCGGCGGCGGTGTTAACCGTGCCTGTTACCACAACTTTGTCCGTAATGACGCGGCCCGCGTTGTCAACGGCCCTGAAACCCGGTTCCACAAAGGCCGTTCCCCGGTTGAGGGTCATGGAAACGCTGCCGTTGAGCGTAATGGTCGGGGGCGTCGTGTTCGGCGGCGGCGGCGGCAGTGCCGGTTTCATGCCGCTCGCGGCGTATTCCAGGGCTTTGGCAAAGTAAACGCCCATGTCGGCCACGCCATAGCCGGTGTCGGCGTCCCAGCCTACGGGACCGACGTCCCTGGCATAGGTGCGCAGGAAAGCAGCCAGTTCCATATTGGTAAAGTGAGGCGCTATTTCCCAGATCATTGCGGCGATGCTTGCGGCGACAGGCGCCGCGCAGGAGGTGCCGGACCATGTGCCATAGGTGTTGATATGGTTCGGCGCGTACCAGGAACCGCTTGCCATGATGTCAAGGCCCCGGCCGCCGGAAGAATAGGAGGCCCTGCGGTCGTTGGCTGCGATGGCGCCCACGCCGATCACGCCATCATGGTGGGTGCGCATATTGGCAGGGGCAAGCACGGTTGCCGTGGAGTCGTTGCCTGCCGAGCCAAATATAAGCGCGCCTTTGCCCAGCGCGTAATTGATCGCGGAGATTTCCGTCGCGGTTCCGCCGCCGCTGTAGCTGATGGATATGAGCTTGGCGCCCTGGTCGGCCGCGTGGACAATCCCCGCGGCAATCGCCGAAGAGGCCGCGCTGCCCCCGGTCAGTTCCGATATACGGATAAAGATCAGGTTGGAGTAACCCCAGGCAACGCCCACCGAGCCCAGGCCGTTGTTGGCAATGGCGCCGATCGTTCCGGCAATTCTAGAGCCGTGGCCGTTTAGGTCTGTCACGTTTTTGTTGTTGCTGACTACATTGTGGACGTATACCGGCGCATTGACGTCCGGGTGCGGATTGATGCCTGTGTCCAGTACGGCGATTGGGATATTTGTATTGGTTTTGGTAACCCAGCCAACTTCCGCGTTGACCATATTCGCGTAAACGGCGCCGAAGGTTCTGTAGGCCGGGTCTGTGGGAACCACACGGTCCATTTCGACGATTTCGTTTATCTCCGCGTATTCGACGTGCTTGTTGTTTTCCACCAGTTTTGCGATTGCCTTGGGATTTTTGACTTTCATGATTTTGACGCCCAGCTGCGGAATCTCCCCTACGTCCACCGCGCCGCTGAGCGCGGGCACTTGCCCTTTTCCGCTGTTTTGCGTGAATTTGATGAGGATTTCTCCTTCATCCATGTGTCCCAGACTCATGCCGCGGTCCAGGTTCGGGTCTGCAGTCGTTGGCGATATCATGAGCGTAGCGCATAATACAGCCGATAGGATTGCCGCCAGGGACAGCAGCCACCATTTTTTCCTGCTCTTGTTGGACATTCGATTCGTCTCCTCTTCTTCCCTTTTCTTTTTTCCCCAATTCACACCGCTGAATAACAGGCAGCATAAAAATTTGGGCATACTGTATACCATACATTTAAGAGTTTGTCAATCAAAATCTTCCATAAATGTAAATAATTTCACGTTTTACATATCTTGTTATTTTACGGCGGTTTGCATGGCAATTATTGGCGCGAAAACGAGAGCGGACCTTTTCTCGGAGTAAAGGGGACTCTTGCCGAGTGGCGCGGAAAACTCAAGCCTCTTAGTTTGTTGACGTTAGATGTCCTCTGCCAGCAACGGGCAGAGCCGTGTCCAATTCCGGCAGCGCGTCAGCAAGTCCCCGCACCAGGGCAACGACGATAACCCGCCATACGCAGGCGCGAGAAAAGAAAGAAACCTGTTGAGAAACAATCAATCAACAGGTTTTTGACATGCGGCAGCGGCGGGATTTTGAAATAGATTGTCCGCGATTTCTTGGCGGGTTTTTACTTTAGTGCGATACAATCACCCTTTAGGGGGTGCTGGAGATTGATAAAGCACAATAAAACTTATCCCAATAGGGGGTGCAGCAAATCACCGAAAAATGGTATGCTATATACGCGGCAAACTAGGTACGCAAAAACATTATAGTTGTTCACCTGTTCGGCGAACATTACCATAATGATTTTTAGAATTCTTTCATGTATTGCTCCCAATATGCGAAAAACACATTAGGCGCCGCATAAGACTGATTCACGCAAAAACCATATAGTCTGAACCAACTCGATGCAAGGCCATTTTACACCACTGAATAGTCCATTGTCAATGGCTCAGCGTAAAAAAACGAATGATTCACTGGGAAAACTGGGGTGATTCACAAAAAATAGGAGCATATGCCGGTATTTTCGCCAAAACTATCCGCGAATTCTTCTGATTTCAAAGCCGTCAGATAAGCCGTCGAAATTCTGAGAGACATAAATAGCCCGCAACAGAGGAAGGGGAGGCCGTATGGCAAGACGGGGGGAAAATATCTATCGCCGCAAAGATGGCCGCTGGGAGGGCCGGTACATCAAGGGCCGCAAGCCGGACGGCAAGCCGTGCTTCGGCTCCGTGTACGGCCGCAGCTATGGGGAGGTGAAAAAGCGTCTGCTGCCGCTGAAGGCCGCCTATTGTGAAACTGGCCCGGAGACAAGGAACACCAGGCCGTTCCGAGAATATTTGCTGGCAAATCTGGCCCAAAAGCGTATAGGCCGCATTAAAGCTTCGTCTTACGTCAGTTACTACCGCATTGTGCATAACCATATCATTCCCGGGCTGGGGAGATATCCGATGCATCGCCTTACACAGCGGCATGTGGAGCAGTTTTTGGTTGATTTGCATATTCTGGGCCTAAGCGACGGTACGATTCTCAACATAGTTCGTTACCTGGCGGGCGTAACAAGGCAGGCTGCGAAATCAGGCGCGATGGCAAAGGATATATGCGCGGAGATTGCGCTGCCAAAGCCGAAGCGCAAAAAGATCAGCGCCCTGTCCCGCGCGCAGCAAAAAAGCCTGGAGGACGCGGCCGTAGCCGCCATACGAAAAAGTGGCTGCAGCCACGGGATAGACGTCATGATCGCGCTTTACACCGGCATGCGCATAGGCGAAATCTGTGCCCTGCGCTGGGATGATGTTGATTTTGACAGGGGCATCATCCAGGTCAGGCAAACGCTGCAGCGCCTTCATATGTATGACCAGAACGGCGAAAAGGATTCAAAAACGATCATCGTGATTGGCACGCCAAAAAGCGAGTCCTCGGTGCGGGATATTCCAATAAGTTTCCGACTGGTATCGCTTTTGCGGGATTGCCAGCAGTGCGCGCACGGGGACTATGTAGTGACAGGGCGTCACGATTCAGCCGAACCCCGCACATTGCAATATCGATTTGAGCAGATGCTCAAGCGGACGCAGCTGCCCCATGTGGGCTACCACGCATTAAGGCACAGCTTCGCCACAAGGTGCGTGGAGCTCAATGTGGATATCGCCACCATCAGCAAGCTGTTGGGCCACGCCTCTATCAAACTGACGGCGGACACATATATAGATTCCTTTATGGAACAACGTTTCGCCGCCGTGCAGAAGCTGGACGGGCTTGTTTTGATGGATAAATAATCTATGAAACAAGAATTGGCGCAGCCGGATAATCGGGCTGCGCTTTTTTGCGCTCTGGAGAATAAGCCGTCAGGCAAGCCGTCAGACCGGCGCGGCAAGCCCTGCCCGCAAAGGTATAGTGCCCGTTTTTCGCATATTGGGAGCAATACACGAAGAACCCTCGGATTTTCAGCAATTTCTAATGTTAGTTCAGTTTACCCCATAAATAGGGAAAAGTCAATAGTATTACCCTTAAGTTTAGACAGCTTTCATCTTCCTTTTTCTTTCTTTTCTTTTCGGGCGCCCTCCGACTCGTAATCCGGTCGGAGGGAATGCCCGGAAAACAGAGAAGCCAAGTGAGAGAATAGGAATAGCCAAATAAGAAAGAGAGGCGGCCGCATGAATCCTGCGCCACGATATACGGATTTTCCGCAGTACACTTATCCCATGCAGTACGGCTATCCTCCGCAATATCCCTATGCACCGCAGCCCGCCGAGTGGAACGAGCCGGAACCTAACTGGGATGCACCCGATTATGATTGGGACACCTTCGCCATAGATGCACTGGCGGCACTGCCGGCGAAGCCGGATATCCCAGCCCCAAAAGCATTCAGGATTGTTACCAATATCCTGTTTTATGCCCTGGTCCTTGCGATTGTAGGCGGAAGCGCGCTGTTTGCCCTCTCCAAGGACCCGCAGAAATCCTATTTCGGGTATCGGCTCTACACGGTAAAAACGCCTTCGATGACGCCGCAGGCGGGCGGCGGCAGCCCGCCGGGCGGGTTCCGCGCGGGCGACGCCATCGTGGTAAAACTCGTTTCCCCTGAAACCATTCAAGTGGGCGACATCGTCACCTACATACCCGGAAAAGATCCGAATGTCTATCTGACACACCGGGTAGTGAAAATCCTGGATCATCTCCATGAGGATAAAGGACTGTTTTTCGTCACCAGGGGCGACGCCAACGATGCCGACGATCCGCCCATCCGGGGGAACGCGGTCGTGGGCGTAAAGGTTCTAAACATACCGGGTACGGGAGCCGTTCTTCAATTTATCCGGGACAACTTTATTCTCAGCCTGGTTGTCATCATCTCCAGCATCGGCTTTGTCATCCTTCTGCGCATGTACCTGGGCACAGGCGTGCGCAAACGCACGGTATAGCCTGTCTTTCCGGAAAGAGGCAGTTTATATGATAATAAATAAAAGGAGCAGAAAAAACATGAAGACAAGCAACAAACGAAAGCCTATAATTTTAGTCGGCGCCATCGTCCTGGCCCTGGTGATGGGCCTCGCCAGCAGCTTCGCGTGGTTTTCCGCCAGTGACTCGGTGAAAAACAAGCTGGCTACCAAAGACGCCCTGGCCAACGTGAGCATCCAGGAAACCTTCGTCGAGCCGGACGACTGGAAGCCCGGCCAGACGATCACCAAGGAGGTCGCGGTGGTCGATACCGGCTCCGCGCCCGCCCTGGCCCGCGTAACCTTCGAGGAATTCCTGAAAGTCAACCTGCCCCCCGCCGGCGAAAACGCAGCGTTCAGCACCACGATGGAAACCGCCGGCAAAAGGCCCGTGCTGTTCGACAATACGCCCTATACCGGTTCCGGCTGGTTCCAGGTGACGGAAACGCCCAACGCGGCGAAGGGCGGCATCAGCCTGGCGGACGGCTATGCGCCGGTGGAGGTTTGGGCCCTGTACGAGGCGCCTTCCAGCGGCGGCGGCTCCATCGGCTCCTACTCTTTCGCGATGTGGGCGCCGATTGACGGCACCGCATATGACGGACTGCTTCAGAGCATCTCCTACACTAGGGCATGGAATAACGCGGACAAGGTTCTGACCCTTGCCGACATCGAATACCTGACCTATCAGGGCGAGGCGGAAGCAGCCGCCGACTGGACGGAAGATAAACCCCTCGCTACCGATATCGGCAAATCCGTCGCGGAAACAAAGCTCAACGCCACAGCGCCGACTGCCGGAAATTATCCCAACAACCTGCAACTGAATTATGACAACGTGATCACCGCCCTCAGCGCGAACCCCGCGGACGACGAGGGCAAATGGTACTACAACGCGGCGGACGGCTATTTCTATTACATCGGCCTGGTTGCGCCGGGCACGGCCACCCCCTCCATGCTGCAAAGCCTGCTGCTGAAGGATACGGCCGGCAGCGACTATTATTCCAACTTGGACTTTGAACTGACGGTGGTCATGAACGCCATCCAGCACACACAGGCCGCTGTCACTTCCTGGGCCACCGGCAACGCTGCCTTGAACGCCGCGCTGAATTCGTTCTGCGAATCCTGAGATCCTGAACCGTAAGGAGGGGAGATTATGCAACACATAAAAAGAATCATTCCCACTGTTTTGCTGATCGCTGCCGTGTTTTCCGGGACGGCAGCGAGCGCGGCGGCGACAAATCTCCCCGCCGGCATGTTGATCGGCGACCAGAATGGTATCCGCGTGGATGTGGACGGTGCGTATTTTATCTCCGCCGACGCGCTGGAGGCCGGCGACGTGATCACGAAGCGGCTGACCATTCGGAATACGGAGCCCTATTCCTACAGGCTCAGCATGACCGCGGAACCCCTCGAAGAAACCGGGCCGCTGCGCTTGCTGGACGAGGTGCGCTGCACCCTGAGGCTGGACGGCAAGGTGCTGTATGACGGACGGGTCCGCGGCAACGACGGAGCTGATATGATACGTAACGCGCTGGATTTGGGCGCATACCAAAGCGGCGGCCAAAAAAACCTTGACATCACACTGACGGTAAACCGGGATATGAGAAATGATTCAGCCAGCGAGGCGTATTTCAAATGGAATTTCTATGCCGCGCAGGACGCGAAGCCGGACGGGCCCAAAACCGGCGAAATCGTGATGAACAGCCTGTACGCCATCATGCCCGGCCTGGCGCTGGCAATGGGGGTTCTGCTGCTGATCAAAAGGCGGCGAAACGGCGATCTATCGTCAGAAAAAACATGATCGCCCACTAAAAATCCGAACCCGATTCTGAGCGGGAGGCCTCCCGCAGGAGCCTTCCCGCTCAGAGGCAAGGTTTGCAAGGAGTCGTTTTCTATGGATGTTAAAAAGAACGCAAGGAGCATGCTTGTTCGACTGCACAGACAACGCCCGCTCGTTTTGCTGATGGCCGTGCTGTTGTGCATAACGATGGTGCTGGGCAGCACATACGCGTGGTTTACCGCCTCCGACGAGGTGAAGAACCTGTTTGGCACATCGGAGCTGTCATTTTCATTTCAGGTGATTGAGGAATTTGCCAGACCGGGGAATGCCGAACCAGGCCGGAGCGTGGAGAAAAAGGTCAACGTGACCAATGCCGGAACGCAGGCCGGCGTTGTGCGGGTGCTGATTCTGCCCGAAATCATGGCGGACGATGGCAGGATTCTGGAAGCCATACCAGGGGTGACCTTTACCTATGACGGACTGAACGTTACCGATGGGTTTGACGACGGCAAAATGTGGGCGGATGGCGGCGGCGGGTATTATTATTACCTCGGCATGCTGGAATACGGGGAAACCACCCTGCAGCCTCTGTTTACCGGCGTTGCGCTGGCACCGGGGCTTCCGGCGGAATATGAAAACGCCGGCATGAAAATTTTCGTCAAGGCCGAAGCCGCCGAAACAGGCAGATACCGCTCTTCCTGGTGGAAAACGGCCGACGACACAGCCCTGCCCGCCGACCCGCAATGGCTACGCATTGACACCGCGCTGCAGGCAGCGCTCGGAATCCAATAAGGGAGGATATAAAAATGATTCGGAACAAACCCCAAAACACAATACTATCACTTGTCTTGGCGTTGCTTACAGCGGCGTCGGCCATTGCTTCGCTGTCCATACTGATCCTCCCGACCATGGGTGAGCCGGGTTCTCTGCCGCAGGTTATTTGGAATTACCCGTCCAATGTGGACCCGGACGACCCTGACTTGTTTTTGCGGGTGCCGTTGAACCAGCTCAACTGGAACAAAAAAGAGTACCACTCCGGCTACGACGGCAGCAAAGGGGCGTATACGGACAAGACGTCCAGGCAGTATAACGGGGTTGCCACCAAGGACCATGTGGTGCTCACCGGCAACGCCGTCCGCTTTCTTGGGTACGGCATAAACAACAACCTGGACCTGATATATACCACAGCCTATGACGCCTTCGAGGTGCTGCATTTTACGCTGGACCCGGTCCGGCTGAGGTTCCACACCCTGAACCAGACGGGCTTTCTCTTTAACGGTTCCTTCGATGCCGGCAACAACTATACCGGCTACGCGCTGGTGGTGGATTCCAACGGAGAGGTCAAAAAGAATGAAAAAGGCACCGCCGCGCTGAAGCTTGTGTACATGGAGGGCCAGCTTTTCCAAAAGGCCGCCGCCAACAGCATCGCCGACAACAATTTTCCATATCCGGGCGGCTTCGGGTTCGCCTGGGAGGACATCATTGTGGACCCCATCGTGGAAAGCGTGAGCACCGCCTTCGATGTGACGCTTTATCGCAGCAAAACCGGCTTTTCCCTCTATATCGACGGCAACCTGGTGCGGGAGATCGAGCCCGCCGGCAACATGAATCAGGGCGGCTTCGGTCTTTTTGCCGGGTATTACAAGCATGACTGCAGCGTGCTGACCGTCATGGAATACAGCAACCTCTCCATCACCGTGAAGCTGCCCCTGGGCCAGGCCGGCTGCGAGGTGCGGTTCATCGATAAGGATACCGGCCTGCCGGTCGCGGACGCGCAGACGGTGCCCAGGAATCTGGCGCCGGGCGAACACAGCTACATCGGCGACGAATACCTGGTGAACTGGGAACTGGCGCAGACCATCACCGGCGCGGACGGCGAGACATATCAATTCGTCTTTTCCGACCGCGACGACATGACGCGCATCGCATATAACGAAAACCCGGCTGACAATATCACCACACTGTATTATAAAAACGCGGCTCTGATGCCCGAAAAGCACGCCAGCATAGACGGCGGCGTGACATGGGAGAACGGAAGCGAGGAAAACCCAGTGCATGTTGCGCAGGGGGATATCATTGATTACAGAGTGGACATCAAAACGCCGCCGGAAACCAACGCGCTCAAGACCGTCGTGTTCCACGGCGCGAACCCCAGGACGGAAACCGCTGACAAGATTAGTTATCCTCTTTCCGCCCTGACAGCCTCCAGCCAGCATTTTGTCACCGCAGGAAGTTCCTCCACCAATCTCTTTAATCCGCCGAACCTCTCTGTGGCCAGCTTTGGCAGTCCCGAACCATACCTGATCAATTATTACGTTTGGAATCCCACCAATACCAGTAATAACCGGAGCTTTGCGCAATATCTTTGGCTTGAGGCCCCCGGATTGGCTCCGGGCGAGTACAATGTATCGGTGTGCGCCAACCTTGAGTTCAGGGCATATCGAAGCAATCCGAACAGTTACACCAGCAGGAATCATCCGATCAGCAATCTGAGAACATATTTCAAAGGGATCCTTACCGATGCGCAGAGTTATGGCGCATATAATTCTTTGGCAGCCCATGAGGAATTCACCGATGTTTTTATGACGGACCTCCGGAATATTAACGGCGGCAGCTCGGGCAGAGAAGCCGGATACAGGTGGGAAATGCCTGCCAATATCAGCCAGGTCACCTGGTCGCCCCTGAATGTCAATAACGCGACGGACTACCCTCCACCCCACTCAACTCGGGTTTTCACCGGTAAAATTTCTATAGGCAATGATGGAAACGGCGTAATCGGGCTTTCCTACAGCGGCGGGGGAAGCCTGGATACAGCCAGCGCAGACAGGTTTCTCACCGTTATCCGCGTGTACGCGGTAAGGCTTGAGGCCAACCCCCACCACTATACCCTTACGGACCTGCTGCCAGAGGGCGTTGAATTGGCCGACGACCTGCCGGACTATTACAGGATCGAATCAGAAGATCATGAGAATTTTGATTTTGATATCGTATGCTTCGAGAAAGACCTGGATGAAGAAACTGGCCGGGAGCTTCTGACATGGGACTTCCTGACCCTCCGGGGCGGAACGACCTCCATATATTTCAAGGCGCGGGTTACGGCGGTCAACGGCCTTTTCGAAAACGCCGCTTATGTACAAAACCACGGCTCCCCGCTCGGCGGCCTTTTGGATAGGACCAATTCGACCTGGCATGAGTGCAACATGGTCAAGGTGACGGAACGATACCGGAACTACCTGAACCAAACACAAGAACTGAAGGACGACACCCACACCTGGGTTGGCTACGGCGAGGGCTACGGCGTCGCGCCCTATCTGCGCGATCCCATCAGCAAAAGCGCGAAGACCTACCGCTACTATGCCTATTCGACGGACGGCGGCGCTACGATCATTTATGATATCCCCCCCGATGGAATGCCTTGGGAAGCCGGCGAGGAGGATGAGGACGGGGAAAGTCACACGGACCATGCCTACGCCTACCTGTGGGATGAGGTCCTCCACAACAACAATGAGGTGATCCTGTATTTCATCGAGGACGTGGCTGTAGCAATTCATTTCGTTGAACGCAGCAGCGGCACGGAACTAAAAACGTTCGTGGATTACGGCGTGCGCGGTGGTGTCCCCTATATCCTGCCGCCCAGCTGCCTGGCGTCCTTTCTCTATGGCGGCGAGGAATACAACTACATCAACCTCTATAACCGCAACGGCGGCTTCGATACGCTAGGTTCGCCTCCGCTGCCTGCATTTACAGCAATTGAAATGATGCAAAACAACCAGATCACGCTATATTTCGCCAAAGACCCGAAAATCACAATACGATTCGTAATCATGGAGAACGATGCCATAACCAACCGCCTACTGAAAAATTCGCTGACTGAAATTGTCCCATACCTTGGCGATTACGATCCGGGCCTTTCGGCGCACCAGCCGCTGGACACGGTACTTACGCATTTTGTCACAGGCAAGGCGTATAGGTTCGCGGGTTACAGGCTGGATGACGGCGCCATTACGCTCACCAATGATATCAATGAACTGGAATGCATCGAAGGGGTGAATAAAAATCATACTTACACGCTGCTCTTTGTTGAAAAGCCCTTGGTTCATACACTTCATCTCAGGCAGGTTGTGCTGGGCTATGAGGAGCCGGCGGCAGCGCTGCCCTACACCGGATACTTCAATCTTTTGAACAACGGCAAGATCTATAGCATGACCACCGATTCCAGCAGGGATGGCCTGCACGTGAATTTCCGGGACATCGTCGTGACCTTCAGCGATGAAGATGAGATGGAATATTTCATCCATGCCATTGTTCCGCAATATTATGTCTATGACGGGTTTATGTTTTCCGAAGAGGACACGGCGCATGATCCCGAGCACCGGTCAGGCGATCCGGCCAGCGTGGATTTTGCGGGCTGTACTGATTTTTGGGTCACGGTGTATATCAGGCCCCTGCCGAATCCTGGCAAGCACAGCTGGGACATGAAACCCAACGACTTTGGAACGATCAACTTGGCGCCATGAAAAAGATAAAGCAACGCATGCTCGATTTCCTTCTGATTCTGCTTTTTATCGCCGCGGCAGCCTGCGGGGGGCGGATATGCTCTGATCACCGAGGGAACGTCGCCGCGGACACTGCCATAGATGAAATACAGAGAATGAAGCCGCCGGCGGATGACACTCCGATGGATTTCAATGGCCTGCTGGCTGAAAACACCGATGTGGTAGCATGGATTGCCATACCAGGAACCGTGATCGACTACCCCGTGGCGCAGGCCGCCGACAACGACTATTATCTTTATCGCGACGTGCGGAAAGCCCGCAACAAGAACGGCGCCCTATTTTTGGATTGCCGTGTCCCCGCCGATTTTTCCGAGTTCAGCAATGTGATATACGGGCATCACATGAAAAGCGGGCGGATGTTTCAAAACCTGACAAAATTTAAAGAGAAAGCTTTTTTTGAGCGGCATGCGTTCGCCATGTTGCATATGCCCGACGAAATCTGGCGGCTGGAATTTTTCGCCGTGGCCGTTACCCGGCAAAACAGCGAATGGTATGAATACGCGTTCGCTTCCATCGGGGAAAAAGAAGCGCATCTTCAAAAAATTAAAAGCAGCGCCATGCATTACCGTGACATCGGCCTTACGGCGGACGACAGGATCGTTGTACTTTCAACCTGCTCCTATGAGTACGAAGGCGCCCGGACAGTCGTGGCGGGCAGATTGGCTGAAACATCAGGAAAGGAAGAGGACAACCTATGACCATCAAAGAATTTTCGGAGATAAGCGATATCAATCAAAACACGCTGCGTTATTGGGACGACATCGGGCTGTTCCGGCCCGCCCGGCGCGGCGAGAACAATCGCTATCGGTATTATTTGCCGGAGCAGGTCACGACGGCCATCTTTCTGAAGATGCTCAGCGGCTTGAATGTCCCACTGAAAGACTTAGAGGGTATCAGCAAAAACCGTTCGCCGAAGGCCGTCCTCAGACTCATGCAGCAACAGGAAATCGCTTTGGATTCCGAACTCTATCGCCTAAGAGAAGCCTATTCCAGCATACATACCATGTGCGATATCATAGAGCAGGGCATCCGCGTCACCAACCCCGGCTACGTTTCAGTGCAGGAGCTGGGCGATATGGCAATCCTGCTTGAGTCCGCCGATGAATCGGAGGGAAATATAAACTTTCATCAGGGATTCCGGCGGTACTGCCGTTATGTAAAGCAAAACCGGTTCAATCTCAACACCTTTATCGGCGGCTATTTTGAGTCCATGGACCGGTTCCTGCGCGCGCCGTCCCTGCCCTCGCGTTTTTTCTCTGTTAATCCGCAGGGCCGGAACAAACGCGCCGCCGGAACGTATATTGTGGGCTATACCCACGGGCCCTACGGGCAGTTGGGCGATGCCGCGCGGCGCCTGGATGAGTTCGCCGGGCGGTACGCCCTGACGCCGGCTGGGGGCGTATATGTGCTCTATCTGCTCAATGCGGTCACCATGAAGGAATCCGCGTCGTATCTGGCGCAAATTTGCGTGGCGCTGAGCCAGAATACGGAATAGAGGGGATCCTTTGGCTGAGCCTCATGACCCTCAGCCTTGTCGGGCTGGCGGCGATGATAATCGTCCCAATGGGAAAACGGCGGCCAAAGAATAGTCCATGATTCGATTTCTGCGTTTTGGCATTTTTCATGTGATCAGTTTCATCTCTATGGCAATCCGCACGGCGTCCATATTGTTCTCCGCACCCAGCTTTGAATACAGCATTTGGATCACGGTCTTCACCGTGTTGATAGAAAGATAGCGGGCGGCGGCGATTTCCGTGCGGGAAAGCCCGTGGTACAGGTCAGTGAGGATATCCAATTCCCGCGGCGAAAGGCGGATGCCGTCCTGGATGTTGTTATCCCTTTTATAAGCGGCGGCGACGGCTGCCGCTTTTTTCGCGTATCCAGAGGCTTTGAGCTCAATGGATCTCAACGATTCATCGGGGATAACGCAATGCTCCCGCCCCCGGGCCGCTGCGGCCAGATCATGCATGCCGCGGCCCAGCATGATGAACATCATCTCCAGCTCCCCCGAAAAGGACAGCTGCCAGGCACGTCCCAACGCCGTGACAGCGCTCTCTGTATCGCCGGATTTGCAGCGCGCCAAAGCGGTAAGCAGGCTGCGTGCTAGTTCCCCGAACAGGAGGCGCTTTTCAGGCCCTTCATATCCCAGCCTGGCCAGCAGATCCAGGGCTTTGTGGTATTTTTTTGTATCAATTAGGTATTTCGCGCGGATAATGATAATCGCCTCTCTGGCAGGATCGCCGGGATTTACGTCCCCCGCCGCAGCCGAAAGCAACCAGGGCGCCGCCTGCTGCGTCAGCTCGATTTGTCCATAGAGGAAGCCGGTGAACAGGTCGCAGAGCAATTGCCGGTTATGGAATTCCGGTATCCCCAGCCAGCCGCGGAATTGCTGCAGCAGTTCCATAACCGTGAGGTAATCCCCCTCCGCCAGAGCCGCGTTCATTAGGTAATGCTGCGCGAAGGCTTCGATGTTGTGCTGCCTGTTCGCTTTCGCGTTTTGTATCGCCCTGTGGGCGTGATGCCTGGCCTGGCCGATCTGGCCGCGGTAGAAGGCGATTTCGCAGGCCGCCAAGTCGTCGTAACCGCCGTAAAGGCCGACCATAGTATGGGATATGTATGGTACCGCCGCCCGCGCGGCCTCGAGAAACAAGTCAAGGTCCCCGGGCTGCGCGGTTTCGCCCGCAAGGCAGGCGAAAGAGCCGATTTCGGCGCAGGTGCAGGGACCGGGACGCACATCGGAGGGCCAGCGTTCGTAATACTCCATGGCACGGCGAAAGTGTTCCGCGAAAACATAGCGGTTGGAGGCGGCGCAGGTATGCATATTGAGGAAACCCAGGTTGTTATAGCTTGGGCACATGAAAAACTGCGCATATTCAGTATTTTTCCATAACCGAATCGCTTCATTGATATACTGTTCCGCCTCCTCGCAGCGGTCCAGGCTCATCAGCAGGCGGGGGATGAATTCATGCTTGAGGCCCATCGATACGACGTCTTCTTTGCCGCTGTCATTCTCCAATATCCCCAGGAAATACTGCGCCGCGTCCTTTGGGAATTTTAGAGGGTAGGTCAGTAAAAGATTCAAAATCCCATCGTAATCCTCCAGCTTCGCAAAAAAATCCATGGCGTCCATAGGGAAGCGGTTTCGCCTGCACCAGTTTGCGGCCCAATAATAGACATCCCGCTTCTCCTCCTCCGAAAGCAGCTCCTTCTTGGCCTCTATAAAGTCCCGATACAACGGGTGGACCCGATAATCGCCGGTATAGCTGTCAAAGAGAAGGAAGGCAGCGGCTTCTGGGTTGGAGTCATAGAATGCCGCATCGTCCCTTGCAAACTCCCGCTGAGCCTCCAGAGGCAGGCCGCGCAGTAAGTGCAACTGCAGAATGAGCTTTTGTATACCATCGGGGAAGGCTGTGAAGGCCTCGCGCTCCATGAACTTGAACAGGTTGGACCGCATGGTATTCAGGGCGGCCCGCAGGCTCGTCCTGTGCGGCTCGCTGTCCGGCTTGCGCAGGGCAACGGCCAGCAGGCCCAGCGCCAAGGGCCAGCCCTGGGTTTCCCTGTGAATCTCCGACAGGTTCCCGACAGGCGGAGGCAGCTGCCCCCAATGGAAGAACTCCGCGATTTCCTCCTCAGTAAAGCGCAGCACCTCTTCGTTGACTACGCTGACCAGCCCCTCGGCAAACAGGGGAACCGTGTTGATTTCCGGCTCCCTGCGGGAGATGATGATGTGACGCAGCCCGGGATTGGCGATATATACGGAGTGCTCAACGAAATTGATCACCTGGCGGTTAACCAGCAGGTGAAAGTTATCCAGAACGATATAAGTCAGCTTGTCAGCGGACAGGGCCGCTTTGCTTATCATGGCGGCACAGCGCCTGAGGCGCGCGGGGGTATCCGGGAAGCCGAACCTGTGTATTTCGGCTGCCAGGGCCGGCGCGCCCGCCTCAATGGCACTGGTTAGGTTTCCCCAAAACCGGCTGACCGCATTGTCGCTTTCCGTCAGGTGTATCCAGCAGACATGGGCGTCCTGCCGGTGCAGGAACGCGCGCACCGACTGAGTCTTCCCATAGCCGGCGTTGGCAAGCACGTACACCAGAGGACAGCGTGCCGCCTGTGCGATGGCTTCCTCCACCCGCGGACGCCGCATGTAGTCACCGCTTAAGACGTTGGACATAGGCGCCCTCCACATCCCGTAATTATGGCCCACCAGATGGATTTTGCGGCCCTCGGCCCAGCCCGGGGGCCTTGGCCGCCACTTTAGCGCTGGCATAGTTTCAGCCTGAAAGCAGCTTACATGTCAATGCTTTTCGAAAAATAGTTAGCCTTTTAAAGCGCTTTTGTTTTTTCCTGATCTCACCTGTGCATTCGGGGTTATTCCCATATATCTCCAGCGGCCTTGCTTTACAGCAAAAAGACCAGTTGAAATCGAAGCATTTCAACTGGTTCTGGTGTATTTGTATGGAGCTGCTCTTTTGCGCCTTGCCTACACTTGCGCGGCCTCCGGCCTGAAATCAATGTAGTCCTGAATGCAGGTGAAAGGTCATGACCTGTTTGAAGAAATTTTTCATGGAGCCCAAAATGATTTTGTTCATTCGCTCACCGTTTGCCAGATGCTGCTTTTACTTTTGCGCACCCGTACGCTAATCTGGGCCAGGTATTGCGCCGGATCCGATATGCTGAAGCCATCCAGCAGGTAGACCACATAGACCGGGCCTTCGCATTCCAAGCCGTTCTCCTGCGCCCAGGCAGCCATTTCCCGGGGCAGATCGCCCATCTGGCCATAGCAGCCCTGCACATAGCCCACCAGGTAATCCCCCGCGGGGCGGCAGTCGCTGCCTGTGACGTCGATCGAAAAATAGTGCTGCGGCAGGGCTGGGGTCTTGATAAAAAGCTCCATGCTTGTGTGATAGCCGCCGATCGGGTTACAGATGTTCACGCGGTTATGTTTTGCCTGCATGCGATACTCCTTCAGCGCCCTGTAAAACAGCTCGCCCTCGCCGTATGTGTTTTCGGGGCCCATAATAATCGGCATTTCCTCCATATGCCGCACGCCGATCTCCCCGGGCGCCGCCTCTATACCCCGATGGATGATATCCTCCAGCGTATGGATGGCGGAATATATCCCCTGCAGGCGGATCAGTTCCTTGTCGATCTCGAATTTTTGCTGCCGCAGCAGCGACAGGATTTTTTGAGGATCGCGGCTTTTCCTGGCTTCGGCGATCGTTTTCAGCGGCAGCCGCAGGCCGCTCAGCACGGTGATGAAATCCACCGCTACCGCCTGCTCCAGCGAATAGAGGCGATAGTTGTTGCCCCCGTGGCGCATAGCCGGCTGGAACAGCCCGGCACGATCCCAGTAACGTAGGGTACTTTCCTCTATTCCAGTCAGAATGGAAAACTCCTTGACTGTCAGCAAATTTTCCTGTTCTGTCATTTCACCCTTATCCCTTCTAGCGCCGTGATATTGCGTATGCCCAATAAACTTCGGCCTTTTCTATCTCTGTCATCCGCAATCCCACTTATGTCTCAGTTTTCCATATTATAGCACATTTTCACGCTATATGCAATCCTTTTCTACCGCCACAGGGCACTGGAATCCGGATCAGAGTATTATCGGCCATTCTGAGACATGCCCAGGCAGCCACTACCCTCATCCGATATGGCCACGCCTTACGTGCTCTCCCCGGCGCAGACCGTAACCATCACGGCGGGGAACGAAACCATTCTGCGGATCACCAACCAGCTTGACGAGGGCGATAGAAGGGGTGGTGAAGCGCACCCCGGCACTTTCCATAACCCGCAATGCGGATAACAACCCAATAGTCCGGGCGTTCACCGCCGCCGGGGTTGTCGCCGCTGTTCCCAGTCGCACCACACAGCCAAAACCATGATGAGCAAACCGTAGCGATGCGGCGGTGCACCATAGCAAGCAGTGCGAATGGTATACTGGTTATAGTTATTTAGGGACTTGGGGGCAGGGACATGAACAAGCACACCCGGAAGGAAATGCTGGAGGACTTGGTATATCTATACCGGTAAAATTGATTTTGATTATCCTCTTGAATGCCTAACAAAGATGAGAATTATGTGATTGACGAAATTAAAGGAATTGTTGACCAACTATAAGGAACTTGTATAGCATAATATATCCGTCGTTCGAAACACCGGTCTCCGAAAAACAGTTGCCAATCCCATAAATTCATGTTATAATGCTTTGAGTTGCAAAATAGAGAAATACAGGAGGTCCCCCATGACCCAGCAAAGAAAATCAACATTCCGAAGAGCTTTTTGCCTTTTATTCGCCTGCGCCGCCGCTTTCGCGGTGCTGACAGCCTGTTCATCAGGCAATAACCAGCCGACAGAACAGAACACCACTGAGCCGTCAACGCCTGTAAACGCCCGCATCGGCTTCATGGTCCAGGAATACATAGGCAACAACATCGCCGAGATTCCGTACATCGAATATGACGGTGACAAAAACGAGCAGATCGACGCGATCAACCGCTCGCTGAATCAGGGTATCCGGCAACGTTACGAGGAATTCATGAACAGCCTGGAAGAAGGCGACCCCCGGTGGATTGAGATTAAGTCGTTCCCTTTTACTTCAGATCAACGGCTGCAGGTCGTCGTGACCTCCGCGATATTCCCCAATTATGGCACGGACGGCAGCATGTTCAGCATCAATTACGACAAAGTGAAAGACGAATGGCTGACGCTGGACTACGCGCTGGGCGTGGAAGATTTGGACAAAGACAGCCTGTTCGAACAGGCCAGCAGTCTTTTTGAGCCGGAGCTTCCAACCCAATCCATCGGCGAAATAGACCTTGCCGGGTTTATCGAATATGAGGGCAACGCCGGGCATTATATCCAGTTTTTGCATGAATTAACGGTGCTCAACGAGGCGGCGGAGCCCTGGACGCATTTCTACAGCGTTGTACCGCAATTCGATTCGCTGTTCCAAATGGACCCCACCGTCATGTTCGAGCCGGGCGACATGGATCAAATGGACCCGCCGCTGCATTATCAGGCCAATTTCATCCACCGCAGATAGGGGTACCCGCTGTTCACGCTTTCGTAAATACTCCAAACGTCCTCAAAATCCCAGCCTGCGTCTGTGAATGTGCTCTCTGTTTTCATTTGCGCGGTCGATTTGCCTGTTACGCCGTTTTTGGGCCCATACCCAACACCTTCGGTTTGCTCTGTGGCGTCGAGATCAAAAAAGCAGTTGTCCACCGATGCAACGGGCATGATATAGCCCGCGAAACCGCCGGTATTATTCGCACCCTCGACATAGCCCGCCGCGTAACAATTTTTAATCCTGGTTCCACCAAGACCTTCGCCGATCAGGCCGCCTATATACGTCTGGCCGGAAATTTTGCCTATGGCGAAGCAGTTTTTTACTTCACATTCGCCGGTATAACCCAAAAGGCCGCCCATGCAACCGCTGCCTGAAACGCCGCAATTTGACCAGCATTGATGGAACGTCCCGCCGGTGACGAACCCGGCAAGGCCTCCGGCATAATTTGTTGCCGAAATTTCGCCCGACGAAAAACAGTTTTCAATGCTGTTTTCGCCTGCCCTGACATAGCCGATGAGGCCGCCTGTCATAAGATCGCCTGACACATTGCCTGTAACAAAGCAGTTTTCAATCGTTGTGTCGTGGATTTCGCCCGCGAGGCCGCCCACATTCACAGCGCCGGTAACGCCTTCGTCCGCGATTTCGATGCCGAAGTTTTCAACTGTGCCGTGATCAATTATCCCAAACAGGCCGACATAATCAACATCAGGCCGGTTGATCCACAGGCTTATGATTCTATGGCCGTCGCCGTTGAGGGTCCCCTGAAACGCGGAGGCTTCGGCTCCAATCGGATGCCAGCCATGGCCGTAGTCATAGCCGGGGCCATCGGGCGAGAGATAGTCTGTTAGATCAATGTCGTTCGTGAGCTTAAAATATTTGCCCAACCCTGCAGCACCAAGATAATTTCGCAGCCTGTTCAGCTGCATCGGGGTTGAGATCAGGAATGGGTTTCCCTCGGAGCCGTCTGGCGTCGGGGGCGCTTTCATGCCTCGAAGATAGGGGTATCCGCGATTTTTGGACCCTATTTTCCATACAGCGTTAAAATCCCAGCCTGCGCTTGTGAACGTGCTTTTTGTTTGCATCTCGACAGTCGTTTTGCCGGTGATGCTGCTGCCGGGGCCGAAACCGACACCATCTTCTTGCTCTGTGGTTTCGCTATCGAAAAAGCAGTTGGCTATCGCCACGCCATCCATGACAAAACCCGCGAAACCGCCGGTATCCGCTGTGCCCGCGACATGACCCGCCGCATAACAATTATCAATTTTAGCAGCTTCCCAGGCGCTCGCAGCGCCGATCAGGCCGCCAACTTCCTCCCGGCCCGAAACATTGCCTGTGGCAAAGCAGTTTTTCATTGCGATGTTATTGCCGAAACCCAAAAGGCCGCCCAGGGCGACGCCCATATCTTCAAAACCTGAAACGCCGCAGTTTGACCAACACTTCGCAATCGCCCCGCCGATGGCATTTCCAATCAGGCCTCCGGCGTTCGTCGAAGCGTAAATCTGGCCGGAAGCAAAGCATTTTTCAATGCTGACAGGGCTGCTTTCGCCCGCCCTGACGTAGCCAATCAGGCCGCCCACGGAATCGCTGCCAGCGACATAGCCGCCTGTTACATAGCAGTTTCTGAACGTCGCGTTGTCGATGTCGCCCGCGAGGCCACCGACATTCACAGCGCCGACTATTCCGTACTCTGATAGTTTGATTCCAAGATTTTTGACTGTGGCGTGATTGATGGCACCGAACAGGCCGACGTGATCGTCATAGGGCCGATCGATCCACAGACCCGTGATTTTATGGCCGTCTCCGTTGAGGTTCCCCTGAAAAACCGAGGCTTCGCCCACGATCGGCCGCCAGCCCTCGCCATCGTGATAGCCGGGGCCATCGGGCGCGAGGAAGTCTGTCAAATCGATGTCGTTCGTGAGCTTAAAATATTTACCCAACCCTGCGGCGCCAAGATAATTTCGCAGTCCGTCCAGATCTTCCGGGGTTGAGATCAGGAATGGGTTTTCTTCGGAGCCGTCAGGTGGAGGAGGAACATCCAAAATCAAAGTCTGCGTAAATCTAAGTGTCGTCCCGACGGGAAGATTGGACATCGTTACGTTTGGTACAAAATAAACACCGGTTGCGTCAAAGCGAAGTGGCAGGCTATATTCGACTCCCGTTAGGGTTTCAAGCCAAAGGGTGCCTTTCGTTGTGTCTCCCTGATAAAACGTGAGTGCCGCATATTGGCTGCTTGTAATGAGATAATACGTTGCTCCATCCGTCAGAGTCTCCTGTTTGTTCAGCGCGCCGATTCCCCAAAAATTATACGTGTACCCGGAACGAATAACGCCTGCGCCCAGCCCTGAAAGTGCGGGGGT
>Ga0123353_10002180_pt1 | contig 24213 bp, 25 predicted proteins | sample TergutLab28metaG_3_FD_92763 | JGI IMG/M metagenome (GOLD analysis project Ga0123353, IMG submission 92763) | Labiotermes labralis P3 segment gut microbial communities from Petit-Saut dam, French Guiana - Lab288 P3 | ecosystem: Host-associated > Arthropoda: Insects > Digestive system > Gut ... | reverse complement strand
GCGTGCGGTCTTCATGGACGCAGGCGTAAAAGGGGACCTCAGGATAAGGGATGTGAGGATGATCGCAGGAACCGGCCCTTCGGAAACTACGTACAAAGAATTCGGAGTGACGATGATCGTCGACCCCGTGAAAGCGTATTTCAATCCCCGTCTTTCGACGGAAAGGATGCGTATAGCATCGATGGTGAAGGACGGTGAAGTGATAACATACATGTTCGCCGGTATCGCACCGTTTCCGCTGGTGATCGCGAAACATTCCAAGCCGTCGGTGATCTATTCGATCGACGTGAACACCGATGCCGTCGATCTGGCCGAGCGGAACATCAGGATGAATAAAATTGACAACGTGAAAGCAATATGCGGAGATTCACGTGAAGTGATAAAGACACTGCCGATGGCTGACCGCATTATAATGAACTTGCCGCAGATGGCGGATTCCTTCCTTCCCGACGCGTTGTCCCGCCTCAGGAACGGGGGGACGGTGCACATGCACAAGATAATGGAACGTTCGTCGTCCGATGAGATAATAACGGAACTGATAGGCAGGATGCGCGATAACGGATACAACATCCGAGTGGATCGTGCGGCTGAACTGAAGACGTACTCGCCTACAATGAGCGTCTACGTTCTCGATATCATCAAAGAATGATCACTTCTTCGGCGTAAGCGTAACGCCTGTCTGTCCCTGATAATTGCCGCTCCTTTCCCCGTAACTCTTGTCTGCAACGGAATGCAGCGTTTCAAATACCATTTGACAGAAGCGTTCGCCTATCGGTATTCCGATCGTATCGTCGGATGCGTTGTACGCCCCTAATGTCAGCGTACCTTCGAAACCCGCGTCGATCTTGCCGAATGCCCCCATTATCCCTTTTCTGATCCATGTGGTCCTGAGCCAAAGCTGCGCGCATATATCCGGCGGCATCCTCACCCTTTCCGTCGTGGACACGTAGAACATCGTTCTCGGAGGTATCGATGCCGTTCCTTCCTTCACGATACCGTCGATCCCGCGTACCGATATCTCGGATATCCGAAGATCATAACCGTTCGGCGTCAGACCACGGTCATTGTACTCGCTTATACCCAGCCGTCCGTCATTCATTCGTTCCAGAATGTCCTTATCGGAAAGGATGCACATACCGGGATCATCGCATTCATGATATTACACGATTTTGCCTGTCGGACAGCCGCGTATCCGTGCGATCGCTCAGAAGACATCCATACGCCCCTTCTTACGAGCAAGTTTCTCGAAGAATCTGAACGTGAAATACGATGTGACGATGAATATCACTCCGAGGATCAGCATCATCATTATCGGGTTCGACAGATCGGCAACGGTGCTTCCGACCACCGCTCCGCGTGTCGCTTCAACAGCATACGTAAGCGGATGACAATAAGCGATCGTCTGCGCCCATCCCGGAAGATCGGAAACGGGGAAGTTCACACCGCATAACACCAGTCCGATGTACGTTGCTATGTTAGCGATTATCGCCGATGTGCGCAAGTATATGCCGATACTTCCGATCATCATGCTTATGCCGCCGATGGAGAACGCCGTCAAGATTATGACGACGAGCGTCGACGTGATGTTTATCGATGCCATACTGACGCCGAACACGAACGTCGCGAAACCGAGTGAGAAGATTATTGAAAGGAACCCTGCGAATATCCCGAATAATGACATACCGAGGAATATCGAGAACAGGCCCGTCGGCGCCAATACAAGCGGCTGCATCGTACCCACGTGCTTCTGCGTCCCGGGTATCCCTGCGACGGCATACACCGTCGCCATGCCGATCGACTGAACGGCGTTGCCTATCACAACGAATTCGATCGCAGCTTCATCGCCGCCGGTGGCGGCATATGCGATCATCGAGAAGAAGAACATCGCGAACAGCGACGGAACGATCAGCTGAAGTAACCACAACGACGGCCGTATGGTGGTGAACGTATCATGTATTGAAACAATGCATGACGCCTTTATCACCCTCATACGGTCGGAAATGAATGACATCAGTATCTCACCAGCGTTCCGCTCACGCGTACGTTGCGTTCTATCATCCTGAACAGTATGTACGCGGCCGCTATGTACACCGCCATAAGGATGAACATCATCAGCACGTCGAGTCCCACGCCCCAGCCCATCATGCTCTGATAACTTTCTCCGATCGCGGTCTGTTTCATCGCATCCACGCCCCACGACGGCGCCAGTATGTAGGATATCGGCTGGAGGCTTGCCGGAAGTACGCTTACGGGGAACAATGCTCCGCTGAACACATATATCGGAAATTCGAGGATCGTCATCACTACGAATGACGCTCTGGTCAACACGAACAGAGCGGACAGCATGATCCCTATCGATGCTAACGATAATAACGTAAGAACGAGCATCGGAACGAAGAACAACGGTTCGGCAATGTTCATTCCCACTCCGAATATGAGTCCCGCGAACACGAATACGAGCAACGCATTCAGCAATCCTATGAAAGTGTTCCATATCGAACGCCCGGTGATTATGTCTATCATATGCGTCGGAGTGAGCATTATCGGTTCTATCGTTCCGTTATAACGGTCATACGTTATCGAGAAACCGGACGCGAACAGCATGTTCCCCCACATCCCGAGAACGCCTCCTCCGAGAACAGCGGTAAGCATTATCGATTCGTTGACGTCGCCGTACATGTATAACGCGACGATGGTGAACATGAACGGTGCGATTATGCTCGGTATTATCCATTGCGGATCCGCAAGGAACTGGAGTCCCTGCTGCTTGAATGACGACGTTACGGCTTTTAAGTTCATCAATGCCCACCAATGGTCTGTATGTACTTTTTCGCAGAATCATCGGCGCTGACCAACGATAAGTAGATGTCTTCCAGCGTCGGATCGTCGTATCCTATCTTCCTTATCCCATATCTCGAGAACGCCGTATCCAATTCGGAAAGGACGTCCATGCTGTCCTTCATCTGTATCCTGGTGCTGTATCTGCCGCCGATACGTTCGGTGTTCACGTGAAGGAAACGGTGCTCCCCGGCGAGCACTGAAACGATATCGTGCGGATCTTCGTCCGTGACGACCTCTATGACATTGGTATCGGGGATCGATCGTTTCAATTCGGCGATCGTTCCGTAACCGACCGATGAGCCTTTGGATATTATCATTATGCGGTCGCAGAGTTCTTCAGCTTCGTACATGTAATGCGTGGTGAGTATTATCGTCGTGCCGGAATCCGCAAGTTCTCTTATCAAAGATCTCACATCCCTTGCTATCTCGGGGTCAAGGCCGATCGTCGGTTCGTCCAGATACAGTATCTCGGGATCGTTGACCATTGCTCTGGCGATGTGCATCCTCTGTTTCATGCCCCGTGAGTAGTCTTCCACTTTCACGTTGCCTGCATCCGTCAATTTCATCTTTTCAAGAAGTCTTTCTATCAGGTCACTCTGTTTCTCTTTATCCACGCTGTAAAGATTCGAGAAGAATTTGAGATTCTGCCTCCCTGTGAGCCTGTAATACAACCCGCGTTCACCTCCGGAAACGAGGTTTATCCTTTCTCGTATCTTCTTCTCGTTGTCCTCTGAGATCTCCATACCAAGTATCCATGCTTTCCCGGAGGTCGGTAAAAGGAGGGTTGAGAGCATCTTTATCGTTGTCGTCTTACCGGCGCCGTTGGGTCCGAGGATACCGAATATCTCCCCTTTCTTAACGCTGAATGATATGTTGTCCACCGCTAACTTGTCGGGAAGGCCCGATCTTCTGGTTGGCTTGAAGAGTTTTGTAAGACCTTCGACGACTATCGGGAATTCATACTCTCCGCTCATTGTTAACGAGATGCGTCAACATGATAAAAAGCAATACCGTCGCGGCCGGATACATGGATGGATGAATCATCCAAATTATTATATGTGTGTTCACCTTACACCCAATGAACCAATGAAGAAGATCGCAGTCTACGGAAAGGGGGGTATCGGGAAGTCGACCGTATCCGCGAACCTTACCGCAGCATTATCCGATAAGGGGGAGAAGGTCATACAGATCGGGTGTGACCCAAAACACGATTCCACAAGGCTCCTTATGTCCGGGAAGGAGCAGCGAACGGTTCTTGAATATCTCCGGAACACGAAGGAAGATGAAAGAGAATTGAAAGATATAGCCGAACGCGGATACAAAGGATGCATCTGTGTTGAAGCCGGAGGCCCCGAACCCGGCGTCGGCTGCGCGGGACGCGGAATAATATCGGCGTTCGATCTTCTGGAACAACTTGGCATGAATGATCTGGAATTGGATATCGTAACGTACGATGTTCTCGGTGACGTGGTATGCGGCGGCTTCGCCGTTCCGCTGAGGAACGACTACGCGGACCTTGTGTATATCGTGACATCGGGAGAGTTCATGTCAATATACGCGGCGAACAACATCCTCAGAGGTACTGCCAATTATAACCCTGACAGGATAGGCGGCATAATATTCAACAGCCGCGGCGACGATGAGGAGAAAGAACGCGTTGCGAGATTTTCCGCCGCGGTCAGTATACCTATAATAACCGAATTTCCAAGATCTAAGATATTCCTTGATGCCGAACGCGTCGGAAAGACGATAGTTGAAGCGTTTCCCGATTCAGATATTGCAAAAAAATTCAGAGAACTTGCGGATAAGGTCATCGAAGGGAAGAGATACACCGCAAAACCTCTTTCCGAACCTGAATTGGAGAAGATCATACTCGGCCGCTCGTTGGTCAGAGAAGAGCCTGCCGACGTAAGCAATATCAGAACACCGAAGACATCGAAGAAAAAGATATCGTGCGGCAGCAGGACCGACAGGGAAGTGGTCCACGGCTGTGCTTTCGCGGGAACACTGTGCACAACGCTTTCCGTCGATGGTTTAGCGACGGTGCTTCATTCCCCGAGGGATTGCGCTCATTACGCGGTGCAGATGGTAACGAACGCGATGCGCCGTTCCTTCACCAACGGCGACATACCCATCAGGCCGTTCGCACGTCCCAACGTACGGTGCAGCGACATGGACGATTCGGATATGATATTCGGTTCGGTATCGTCCCTGGAACGCGCCGTTACTGACATGATAGATGAAGGGAACACCGTGATCGCCGTTGTTACCTCATGTCCGTCCGGGATAATCGGAGAGGATATCGACGGAGTGATAACCCGAATAATCTCAAACAATCCGGGCGTGACGATAATACCGATCATGGAGGACGGCAACATACGCGGAGATTATATGCAAGGCGCAACCGACGCATCCGTCGAATTGATACGTGCGTTATCCGTCAAAGGCGAAAAAGAACGTTCGATGAACCTCGTAGGTATGAAAACGTTCGGAATAAATACGCTGGAAAATGTAAGGTTCGTATCCGAAATACTAGAAAGGATGGGAATAAGGACGAACTGCACATGCATCGGTAACACCGATGTTCAGAGCATACGGAACATCCCCAATGCGGAATTATGTATGCTGATGACACCGGACACCATAGCCGTGGAGACGATGAGATTCATGAACGGACAGTTCGGCCTCGGAGAAACGGAGAACATCGCGAGACCGGGTCTGAAAGAAACGGAACTCTGGATAAAGGAGGTCGGTGAACACTTCGGCGAGAGCGAGAAAGCGGAAGGGATCATCAGAGATCTGAGAAAGGAGTTCAGCGACCGTCTGGAAGTTCCGAAACGCCATCTCCGCGGAAAGAGAATGTACATCGTCGGAATGAAACGGGATATCAACTGGCTGATGGAAGCGGCCGTCGGATGCGGTATGGATGTCGTGCGGTGTGCGGTGATGGACATTACCGACCGTTCCGAGATGACGGATCTTGAGAATGTTTACGGCATTGAGATGATACCTGCCGGAAGGACGGAACTGCTGAAAGGTATGAAGGACCGAACGGAAAGGATACTCGATCCGTATATCCCGGTGGACCCGGAAACAGATGAGTGGTTAAAGAACGATCTTGCGGAGAAGAGACCCGATCTCGTTCTCTCCACATATCCGATCGACGCGTCCATCGACGTAAGAACATGTTATCTTCCCGTGAATCCCGACGTGACACCATTCGCCGGTCCGGATTTCGCGGTGACATGGATGCGTACCCTTAAAACACCTGCAAAGGAGGGATGGAGGAAAGATGCCCTCTGAATATGATATCCCCGACGGGATATTCGGCGCCGCCCTTGCATTCGAAGGGATCATAGATGCGGTGACGATAATGAACGGACCGACAGGATGCAAATCATATCCGGGATGGTTCTCCGAACATTCGTATCCTTGCAGGGATAAGGAATCGTATACCGATATCCCGTTCAAATATTACAGAAGGTTCTTCTTCACTCAGCCGCGCGTTCCGTGCACATACATGGACGGTGACGACTACATAATGGGCACACGCGGAAAGCTGGACGAGGTGTTCGCGGATGCGATATCACTGAAACCGGGTCTGATAGGGATCATCAATTCACCCGGGGCCTCGCTGATCGGTGAAACGTTATCTTTGAAAGCGGAGGAAGGAACGGTCGTAAGGATCGGCAGTCCTTCGCCATCCGTCACAATGGGTGCGGGTTTCCAGGATGCGATGATCAAGGTGCTGGAAGCGTTATCCCCGAAGAGATGCGAGAACAGGAAAGGGGTCAATCTCGTCGGGATGACGATATGGGAACTCAACTGGGAAGACAGTATCGGCGATCTTCGTGAACTTCTCGGTCTGTGCGGCATTCCAGTGAACGCTGTCATAGGAGCCGGATGCACGGTATCGGAACTTAGGGATTCCGGAAGTTCCGAATTGAATGTTATAATTCACAGTGATTACGGGGTTGAGATAGCGAAGTGGTATGAACGCGAACTCGGCATCCCGTATGCAGAGTCGGAATACGGTGCACCGATCGGATTCGACGCGGTGGAGGATTGGATCCTGAAAATATGCAAAGGATTGAATGCCGACCCGACCAACGCGATGAAAAGGATAGAAGAGAAGAGACGACGCGCGGCGAACGTTCTTCTGGCGTTGTATACCGTTCATAAACCAACGCTGGGACACACCTTCTCGGTGGTCGCGAACGGTTCCCTCGCATATCCCGTCATGACGTTCCTTTACAACTATCTGGGTCTGCTGCCGGTAGCGGTGAACACCGGCACCGACAGGACGTTCGACCGTAAGATATCGAAATTCTTGGAAGCGAACGATCTTGAAGTGTCGGAAGATGTATTTGACGTTCAAGCCGACGTGATGATAGGCGACGGCGGCAGTGTGGCATCGGCCGAATACCGCGGTATCGTTATCGGCGGCTATGACATCTCGCGTCCGGGACGGACGATAGTGCCGATCAAAGAAAGCCCCGTATTGGGGCTCGGAGGTACTATGAATCTTTTGGATGCGGTGATGAACACGATCAGAAGGATGGATTGAAGGCGTGTTCACATGGATGGATGAATAATCCAAATCATTATAAACGATGTCTGCGTAACGGGTTTGGATATATCATCCAACTAAGGGTGCTAAAATGCAAAAAAATAAGACTATGGCGATCGCGGTCGCCGCAATGCTCGTTGCGGTCGCTGCGATAGGGATTGTGTTGTATCTCAATTCCGGCGGTGAGGACAGATCCGATCAGGGGATATTACTGTTCCGCGACACTGATGATTATGACTTTATATCCGTGGGATCGGGCGATGTGGATGCTGCTTCCGCATTCTATATCGCACTCGACATCGATCCGCCCGCCGCTACATTGAGTGCGGCAAGCGAGAATATCGGAGACTGGGAACTCTGGGCGGTAGAGAAAGGAGGTTCTGACTGGACCCTTCTGACCGACGATCCTGCGAATGTCCTCCTGTCGGGATATGATGCGGTGTCCTGGTCCTTCATAGGAAAACCTCCGGTACCTGCGAATGCGTCCATGATGGAGCTGTTCAGCATGATCGGTGATTATGAGAGGATAGTTTGCATGTCCGCAAGCATAACTGAGATGGTCGCGGCACTCGCTCCGGACAAGATCGCCGGAGTGGATGATTACAGTGATTATCCTGCATCGGTAACGAGCACTGCGATAAAGGTCGGGTCGTATTGGGACGGAGTGAACTTCGAGATGATAATGAACGCAGACCCTGACCTCGTGATAATGGACGGCGACGTTTTCGGACAGGAACCCGTTATAAAACGGCTTAAGGATGCCGGAAAAACGGTCCTGGTAGTTTCGAGCCACAAAGGATCGGTGGAAGGAGTATGCCAGAACATACTTTCAATAGGGCTGATCACAAAGAGTATAGATACGGCGAACGGAATCGTGGCGGAGATCATGAGCATATCTGATGATCTGACGCTTCTTGTCTCCGCAACGGATCCTGCTGAACGGAAGATACTGATAATGATGCCCCCGTGGGGATCCAGTGTCTGGGTCGCGGGCGACGGAGGCACTACGGGATCCTTCATAGTCACGCTCGGACTGGAGAATGCGCTCACCCTGGTGGAATCCTGGGCCGAGCCCAACATAGAGAGCGTACTCGGCAGCGATCCTTACATAGTGGTGGTGATGGTGGACATCTTCAGTAAACCGTACGATTACAGTGATCTGGCGGCGCATCCTCAACTCGGAACGCTGTCCGCCGTGTCGGAAGGAAGAGTGTGCATATTGGAGGACAGGGCCAACGACGTGATGTCGCGTGCGGGACCGGGGATCATCGACGCGATGGGGATACTCTGCTACCTGGCGACATTGGACTGGAGCGAGATAACCGAAGGAGTGACCATAGGCAATGACTATATGGACTACCTTGATACTCTAGGGGTGTTCTGAAGGTATACCATGTTCATCGACGCCCAACTGATCTGTCTTATATTCGCGATACTGGCCGTTTCGCTGGTATGCGTTATATACATACGGAAAAAGGAGGCGGTCGACGGAAAGATATCCGTTCACTCCAGGAAAAGAAGACTACTGATCGTCCTGCTGCTCATCCTGCCGGCGGTCCTGCTGATCTTCTTGATGTCCCTGGCGTACGGCCCGGGAGGGGGCATGTCCCTTTCCGAAACCTTTTCCACTCTTATTTCAGCGATAAATAAAGGAGGCACCGGCCTCACGACGAATGAGATCTTCGTGTATTATTCACGACTACCGAGAGCGTTGGGTGCGCTTGCGGTGGGCATAGGTCTTGCGACGGCGGGAGTGATGTTTCAGGCCGTCATACGTAACCCTCTCGTTGACCCGTATATAACCGGTGTTTCATCCGGGGCGGGGCTTGCCGCTGTTATAGGTATAGTCATGGGGTCTTCGATAGGCTTCATGTCCGGCTCAATGTTCATGATACCGGTCATGGCGATAATCGGCGGACTTCTGGCGTTCGGTGCCACCATGCTGATCGCTGAGAAATCCGGCGGTTCGTCCGTGAATTATGTGCTTGGAGGAGTGATAGTCGCTTTTGCGTTATCGGCGGTGACCACCCTTGTGTTGTCACTTGCGGGTGACAGACTTCACGGAGCTGTCTTCTGGCTGTTCGGAAGCTTCACGCGGATGGATTGGAGCAACATATGGTTCCTGTTCATCCCTGCTTTAGCGATATCCTTCATATCGTTATTCTGGGCGAGGAACCTGAACCTCGTTCTTCTGGGCGAAGACCAAGCGAAGCAGATGGGTCTGAATGTGAGGGTGTTCAATATAACCGTAATGATCACCGCTTCAGTACTGACGGCTGTGTGCGTGGCATTCGTCGGAATAATCGGATTCGTGGGGTTGGTCGTTCCGCACGTTTGCCGTATGATATTGGGTGGTGACCACAGATTCGTGATACCCGCGTCGATCGCTTTGGGCGGTATGTTGATGCTGCTGACAGATTTCGTTGCAAGGATGGTGTACATCCCGTATGAACTGCCGGTCGGGGCGATAACCGCACTGATAGGTGCACCGATATTCGCGTATCTTCTCATAAGGAAGGGGAGGATGTACGATGGCTGACGTTCCGCTGCTTGAACTGAAAGGATTGAATAAGATCTATGATAACGGATTCCACGCTGTCAAAGACGTATCATTCTCAGTCGAAGCGGGCATCCTGGTCGGTCTGATCGGACCGAACGGCTGCGGAAAGAGTACGATGATGAAATGTATAAACCGATTGCATTCCATAACGTCGGGGGATGTGCTCGTGGACGGGGGTAGTGTAAAAACGAGTTCGCACGGTGAACTGGCCAGGAAGATCGCCAACGTCCCGGCGGAGCTTAAAGCGAGTTTCGGGCTCTCGGTGTTCGATACGGTGATGACCGGACGTTATCCGTACGTTACGTCGCTGTGGTGGGAATCCGAAGCGGATGAGGATATTGTTAACGACGCTCTGAAGAAATTCGGCGTCGACCATTTTGCGGATCGACAATTGCATATGCTCAGCAGCGGCGAGAGGCAGCGCGTTCTGATAGCGAAGGCATACGTTCAGGAGCCGAGGCTTATGCTCGTTGATGAACCAACAAGTCACCTTGATATGAAGTACAAACTGGAAGTGATGGAATACCTTCAGTACATGGTCAAGAAGGATATGACGATACTCGTTGCGGAACATGATATATCACTGATGGCAAGATATTGTGATCTGTGCATAATAATGAAAAAGGGCGAGATAGTTGCCATGGGTCCTCCGAAGGAGATCATAACATCCGAGCTCATAGAACAGGTCTATGAGGTTAACGCTTCCGTAGGTTTTGATGAAAGTGGTGAACTGTACGTTCTTCCCAAACGATACAGAGCGAAACATGAGTGAACATCAGACATACGGATATTTATGAGGCCTGAGGTGAAAGATCTTGAGAAGATCATCGAATATTGCGACAGGATAGGGGATTATATCCGAATGTACGGAAGCGATGAAGAGGACTTTCTCGATAACAGGGTGTTTCAGTAAGGATCCGCATTCTGTTTGATACAGATCGGTGAAGCCGTGATCCGTCTTCCCGAACATGTCCGAGCGCTCAATTAAGGATGTGGACTGGAACGGCATCAAAGGATTCAGGAATGTATTGGTTCACAGATACGGCACTATATGGATGGACAATGTTTGGCGAACGATCACAGTGAATGTACCGACCCTCAAAGAAGCTTGCGAGTCTATGCTTGAAGCGATAAAAAGATCAAAAGAGTGAGGCGAGACCCATTCGGAATAAAATCATCATTGTGAGAGTTGACGGCATAACAGCGAATGCTGTTAGAGCATTGATGCAGATCGCGCTGGCACAAAAGCGGGATAAAATAAGCGAGTTCGTTCACATGTAATAACGTACGTTGGATGTATGGATGGATGTAATCACCAAGTTTAAGTTCATTGAAATTATCCCGTGGTAAGATGAATATCGAAAAGGCTATCAGGAACGAACTTGCCGGAATGGCCGACACCGTGCACGGCGGGCAGGCATGGAAGTTCGAAGGAGTAGAGGATTTCAGCCATAATTTAAATCCGCTGGGCCCCCCTGATTGCATAGGCGAATTGATTGCGCAAGCTGTTCCCGGAGTTGATCACTATCCGGACGATAATTCATCGGATCTGAAGAAAGCGTTATCGGAACACTTCGGCGTTGGTGAGAAGAACGTGATCATAGGTGCAGGGTCTTCCGATATCATACGCATATTTCCGAACACGTTCCTCGGAAAATGGGATAAAGTACTGGTCATGCGTCCGTCGTTCGCGGAATATTCGCATCAATGCAGGATCGCAGGCGGAGCCGTAAAGGGATTGCTGCTCAAAGAAGAGAATGACCTTCGGATCGATGCAGATGAATTGTTGGCCGCGGCGGATGGTGTACGGGCAGTATACATATGCAATCCCAACAACCCGACCGGAAGGATAGAACCGCGATGGAAGATACTGAACATAGTGAAAGAGTGCGCGGAAAGGAACATACTCGTTTTCCTTGACGAAACGTTATTGGAACTCGTTCCTTCGCACAGTAACACGAGCTGCGTAAAGGATGTTGAAAAATATGATAATCTCGTGGTTATCGGATCGCTTACGAAATCGTTCGCAATACCCGGCATACGTATAGGATTCGGTTTCGCATCCGAGGAGATAATCAAGGCCATGGATAAAGTGAGGACCACATGGAACGTCGGCCATATTGAACAGCACGTTGCGTCGTGTTTGATACGGGACCACATGGATCATGTTACGAAAGCCGCCAATATGATGCATCGTGAAGCCGAACGGATGCACCGCAACCTGAACGAAATCGGTTTCAAGGTCAACGCAACGGATTCGTTCTTCTTCTTCAATTCGCTGAAGAGCGTTGGCATGAGCGTCCCGGAATTCAAATTGAAGATGTTATCTGAAAAGATAATGATACGCGATTGCAGCTCATTCGGCCCGGAGTTCAAAGATCACATACGATTTTGCGTCAAGGACGAGAAACGGAACGACATGTTCATCGACGCAGTGAGGAAAACAATAAGCGGGAAGGTGAAGTGATACGGACCTTTGGATAGCGGCCGCACTTATCGTGATCCTGGCGTTCATAATAGACGCCGTTATAGGCGACGTTCCCAATTCGATACATCCGCTGAGATGGATGGGCAACATCCTGGATGGGTTGGACAGAAGGATCACCAGGAACGGACGCAAGGGGACGATATTCAAAGGATTCTTATCGTACGCTTTAGTACTGTTCATGTTCGTCTTCGTGACGTTCACGATATTGATGTTGGTGCGTACGCAGCTTGCCGGCGTTCATGAGATGAATCTGGGCATTCTGGGAACGACCGATCTCGGCGAGATATTGTGGATGATCCTATGCGCATTCATCTTCAAGCTCACGTTTGCCGTGTTCTCTTTCAGGAGGCACTGCAAACCCATCCAAAGGGATCTCGAACGCGGGGATACGGAAGCCGCGGCAGCGAAAACACAGATGATCGTGAGCCGCAAAACAAAAGGGATGGATGCCGAACATATCGCATCGTCGTGCACGGAAACGATATCCGAGAACTATGCGGACAGCGTTTGCTCTCCGACGTTCTATTTCGGATTGTTCGGGATGTTCGGCGCATGGATGTTCAGATGCGGCAATCTCATGGATGCGATGTGGGGCTACCTTAACGACAAGTACCGTGACCTGGGATATTTCCCGGCGAAATTTGATGATCTGTTGGGTTACATTACTGCACGTATTTCGATAGTTTTCATAGCGTTGGCATCGGTATTCGTAGGCGGGAGCCCGCGTAAGGCGATATCGTGTGCAAAAGCCGAGCATGGTAAAACGCCGAGTCCGAACAGCGGATGGCCGATGACCGCCGCCGCGGGCGCCTTGGGAATAAGTATGGAAAAAGCAGGCGAATATGTCATGGGAGACGGTGAACTTCCGAGCGTGAAAGATGTATCGAGGTGTTACGTCATGGTGGAGATAGCGGCGCTCCTGTTCATCGTTCTCGTTTCACTGCCGTTGTATGCGTTGATGGGCATACACATACAGATTTACATGGAGAACGCAATACTGGCATTGTTCGAGGTGTTCGTATGATCGCTGACGTTAAGATCGTAAAATCGAAAGGTTTCCCGGTAGCCGTGATAAAACTGAAGGAGAAGATGGAGATATTAACATCACCGGGCGTCCTCAATATCGGCCATAAGATCTCGGATACGTTAATGATAATGGAGGTCCCTAAGCTCTATGACCGCAGGGATCCCGTGGATCATATCGAAGAGATAAGGAAGGATCTCGGCCTCCCCGATCATACGGTCGGGTTCATGACCGCCGCCGAGATAGAATACGTTACTGCGATCAAAGAAACTGATTTCGAGGGTATGCATACGTGTGCCGTTGTCACTGCGGGAATAGGCAACAGAGTCATCGCCGGAGATGTGATCTACGACATGGATGAACGTCTTGTGAGATCGATCGAAAAAGAGAAGAGGATACGTGCCCGGAAGATCGGCACTATCAATATCATAGCCATATCTCCCGTACCGTTGACTGAAACGGCTAAATTGAACGCGTTCATTGCGATCACCGAAGCAAAAACGGCGGCCATGTCCGCTTTGGGACATGAGGAAACGGGGACCACTTCGGATGCGATCGCCGTCGTGTCACCGATAAAAGGTAAGAAGGAAGAGTACTGCGGAACGGGCACCTCACTCGGAATATCGATGGCGAGATCGGTGAAGGCCGCCGTTCTCGAATCACTGATAAAACGTGAGGACTTCCCGGAAATGGGCACATTCTTAGATCAACTGGCAAAGATGGGCATCACCGAGGAGAAGATGTGGGACTCCGCCATGAAGATATATCTTCCGAATCCGGAATGGGATACCGCGGAACTGAAAAGAATGTTCCATTCCTTACTGACGATATATTCGAAGGACATCAACATCTCATCGCTGATACAAGCTGCCATCGAGTTAGAGAAACTGGGGAACAAGGATATGATATGCTCCATGCCCAAAGGGATGTTCGCAACCGATCCGATACACCTGATAGCCGATGAGATACTCGGGATGCAGGTCGCCCAGTACATCGCGGGAACGAGAGGCATATTCGAATTCCACAGATTCGACAGACATAAACCCGGTATAATAGCAGAACTGGGGCCGTTCATGGACGACATAATATGCGGCCTTGTCGGTGGCATAATGTCGTCGATATACACAAGAATGTTCGACGGAGAGATCTGATGGGCGCCCTGAAAGCAATGTTCTCATTCTTCACGATGATACGTTTGGATATCACTCAGGATGATATGGACGCCATGGACCGGAAGATGTGGATGGTCCCGTTCGTCGGTGCATTGTATGGTCTTATCGCGGCGGTGATGATGACCGCCCTTACGCAATACATCAACCCGTTTGTTGCTTCGGTGTTAACATTCTTTGTCATCTTTGCGTTCAATCGTTTCTTGCACATCGACGGGACGATAGACACGGGCGACGGTCTCGTAGTAGCGGGAACGCGGGAAGACCATCTCAGGGCGCTTAAAGATTCGAGGATAGGCGCCGGCGGTATGGCATTCGCTTTGATGATAATATTAATGAACATCACCATGGCAGCATCCGTACCTATACTTCTTATGGCGATCGTGCTATTCAGCGCTGAAGTTCTCGCTAAAGTGGGAATGGTATCAGCGGCGGCGGCCGGCGAACCGGGCGACGGGATGGCCGGCAACAGTGTCAGGAACACTTCGGGAGCGTCGCTTCTTCTCACAATGGCATTGGGAACATTGCTGATCGTTGCCTTCGGCGCGCTGATCTACGTTCTCGGCGAATACACAACGCTGGTTGCCTTACCCGAGTATTATATCGTGCTGCTACTGCTGTCGCTGCTGGTTTCCGTTCTCGTCGGTATTGTCATGTCCGCTATCGCAAAGAAAAATTTCGGAATGGTCAACGGTGACGTTCTCGGTGCAACGAACGAGATAACGAGAGCGGCGGTACTTTTCACATTCTTGATATTCATAGCGGTGATATGATGGAAGCGCTTGTCCACGCGGGCGGAAAGGGATCGAGAATGGGGCAATGCGGGACCGAGAAACCAATGCATCTTATCGGCGATGTTCCCGTGGTAATGAGGGTCGTTGAAGCGTTATCCTCATCGAGCAACATCGATCGGGTATTGGTGTCGGTGAGCGAGAATACGAAAGAGACCGGCAAGTACCTGAGATCGATGGGCGTGGAAACTATAGAGACGTCGGGAAACGATTTCATGGATGATCTGCACACCGCGTTCAATGTGATGAACCATCGTTTCGTGATGACATTACCGTCGGATATGCCCCTTCTCAGGAAGGAGGCCATCGACGCTCTGTATCAATTCTTCGACCCTGATGTTATGGAGTCTGCGATCGCCGTTGTTGACGAGGATGTTGTAAGGTCCGTGGGCATCACACCATCCTATTCGATAGAATTGAACGGAAGGAAACGCGTTCTTTCGGGATTGTGCATAATGGACCGCATCAAAACACTGGATGATGTGTTCCTGAAGGAATCGTACATGCTTACCGATATGTTCGAACTCGCCGTCAATGTGAACACACAGAATGAACTTGAGCTTGCAAGGAATATGATAGTTCACAGATCGAGAAGTTCCCTGTAGATCTCATGAACTTTATCTAAAAGAACTGAACACGTGATATTCCCGGAACTCTGCGCTATCGCGGCCACGGAAGACCCGCCGCATCCCACGCCTTCTTTGATGTAACCCCATTCGTACGCCTGAAGCCCTTCGTACGGGCTTTCGGAATAGTCCATGTTCACGTATACGATGGGAACATCCTTGTGAACCGAATCCATTATCTTCCTTATATCGGAATTGGGATCGTTGACCAGCCACCTCGTAGTTCCCTGGACGATGTTGCCTACTATCGAATCATCGAGAGCGACCGCCGCGGCTATCACCGCGGCCATCTGGGTTCCGCCGCCCACGATCACGGGAACGCGTTTCGCAGCGCCCAATATTATTCCGACGTTAGCGGGCATCATGGGATCGCCGACACATTCTATCGCCTTCAGCGGATCCTTTGCCAGGTCTCCGATCTTTATCCCCGCGGCCTTGAGTGCGTCGTTGACAACTTTCGTTTTCAATTCCTTGGGATTGTTCGGAGAACTGCTGCTCACTAAGTTCTCTTTTACAACGCCCATGGCCATCATCACCGCTAAAGCGGTGGTAGTACCACCGGCGCAGGATTCACTAACAACAACGAAATCGTAGGTCTTCGATAACATCTCGCCGAGTATCTTTCCCATTTCGAAACATTTGCGAACGTTCTTGACCGCTTTTCCGGTAAGTATGGATTCTCCGTACGTTCCGCCTACGTCAAAACACGGAAGGTTCGGTTTAACTTTAGTTCCGCCGTCCACGATGTATAACGGCATTCCGGAAAGCCTGAGCGCAGCCATGGTCAGCGTCGCCGGAGTCGGTATCCCTCCGGGATTGATCGGAATGCCTTTCATGCATACTGTCTTCCCGAGAACGAGCATCTCCGCATCCGCGGCCGGCGTGAATAACGTAAGATCGGGTGTGTCGCCGGCATCCGATATTCCCGGTATCGTTGATGTCATCGTATTGCCGACGGTGCATGTGAACACACCGCGTTTCCCCCATATCCTTGACATTATATCTTTTGCGATCTGCTCATTACCGCAGATACCCAGCGACGGAGGAATTTCAAACCCATTCATTGGACGGTCAATAACAACAAAGGATATAATGTTCACCGGAAGAGGATATACCCTTTCCGAGTGAAGACCTCTTCTACGGTCATGATACGTTCCGGTATCTCCCCTCTCCTCATTGCCTCAAGTTCTTCAATGGCCTCAATGGTTTCCGCATTCGGCATATGTGAAGACATTTCAGCATTTTCTTCGATCACGGTCATGGTCCGAAGGACCTCCATAACGATATCTCGCTCTTCATGTCCTCAGCGTTGAATAGTGAACTGCCTGCTGCGAGAACTGTTGCGCCTGCATCGACGCATATCTTCCCCGTAGTACGGTTTATGCCTCCGTCGATCACGATCTCAACGTTCAGACCCTTCTTGTCTATGTACTCTCGGGCCTGTTTTATCTTCGGAACGCAATCTTCCCTGAAAGCCTGCCCACCGAATCCCGGCTGCACGGTCATTATCAGTATGAGGTCCACCTTATCCACGTATCTCTCGGCCTCGCTGAACGGAGTTCCGGGATTGATCGATATGCCGGGAGATCTTCCGAGCTTCCGTATCTTCTCGATAGCGGCCATTGTGCTGCCTTTGGATTCCGCGTGGACCGTTATCATATCCGCTCCGGCCTTTGAGAAATCCTCTACGTACCTTACGGGATCCTCTATCATCAGGTGAACGTCGAACGGTATCGATGAAACGGATCTTAAAGCGCCGACCACCGAAGGGCCTATCGTTATGTTCGGAACGAACATGCCGTCCATCACGTCGATGTGGACCCAGTCCGCACCAGCATCCTCCACCCTTCGTAATTCTTCTCCGAGGCGTGAGAAATCGGCGGAAAGCATTGACGGCGACACCTTCGTCATATGTTGCGGTATGATGTCCTCGGATATAATCTTTAAATTCATGCGACCAGCAAGGTACCGATCTCGGAGTTCATAAGATTCTTCAGGGCGCGCTTTGGAAAATATTCCGCGCACTCAAAAAGAAGCGCCTTATCGATCGTTTTATTGCCGAGGAGTGCGAATATATTCTCCTTCTGATATCTTTCGAGAGGTGCATCGATCTTATTGAAGATCTCCAGGACCTGCAGCAACGGAGCATTCTCTTCCGTTATCTTCATCTTTGAACGGCGTACAATGAAATAGAACTTTCCTATGGTCACCTCCCTCACTCTTGTTGTTTCATTCATTGTGACGATCTCACGTTTGCTCGGGACCTGATTCGTAAGTCCTATCATGTTAAGGAGTCTGAGTCCCGAATAATATCCGAACACTTTGCCGTCCGTTTTCATGTATTTTTTCTCTGCTACTTTGACCGCAGAGAGCGGCAGAGGTCCGTTCCAAAATGCTGTTTTCGGAAAATAATAGACTCCTCTGTCATATCTGGTGATAGTTCCGTCATTGCACATATCTTTGAGTAACTGGAATATACGTGGCCGCGAATATTCTTTCCAAGAAGATATTATCTCTTTGGTGAAGATCGGTTCGCCTTCCCCGAATTCTTCTTTAAGACGCGTGATCAGTTCCTTCTTCTCGATATCAGGTGTCCGCATGGTATCACTTTATTACTATACTTATTTCTACGTTTTTTCAAGATGCCGATGATGTATTTTAACTTTTTTGAAGGCTCGGCTGTTCTTCATGAACGGCTCGTGTCATCAGTCCCCCTCCCCTCCTGTCAATACCGAACATCCGCATGATATCGCCTATTATTATACTTATTTCTACGTTTTTTCAAGATACCGATGATATATTTTAACTTTCCTGATGGCGATCTTTCCTATGAAAATAGCTCGTGTATAAGTTCCTCGCATATGCGCGGTACCTACGGCAGGATTATATCATAACGTTATCATTCATGATGTATGGCAGTAAGCGGCGGAACACATGCATGCGACGTCTCGGGATGTTCCAAGGATGCGGAGAGATCGATCAGCCTCAAGCAAGTGAAAGGTTCAAAACTCACATTGAAACCTGAATGCACCAGATCGGCGCATCTTTGCAAGGATCATTACCGTGAGTTCAAGAAAGAAACCAAAAAGGATAGAAAATTCGAGCAGCTGGGTTATTGAGATGGTCGATATCCTTTTCGCCGGAACCGGCGCGAGCGTCCCGTCACGGGAGCGTTCGCTCCCTTGCGTAGCGATCAGGATCAAAGGTAACGTCGTGTTATTCGATTGCGGGGAAGGTTCGCAGCGCCAGCTTATGATGTCGCCGTTCTCTTTCATGAAAATTCGAGGGATATTCGTATCGCATCTGCACGGGGACCACTTCCTCGGAATTCCTGGGTTACTGCAGACGATGAACATGTCCGGCCGTAAGGATAAGCTTACGTTAGCGGGCCCGGAAGGTTTCTCGGATGCCATCGCATCGTTATTGAAGATGTGCGGCGGTGGATTGAACTACGAAATTGATGTGAAGGATGCGAAAGACGGTGATATATTCACGTTCAAGGGATACACGATCGAGGCGTTCAGCGTCGATCACGGTATACCCGCTTTGGGATTCGCGTTCAGAGAGGATGACCGCCCCGGAAGATTCGACAGGGAGAAAGCGATGTCGCTCGGTCTGCAACCCGGTCCTGATTTTTCGAAACTTCAGGAAGGGAAGAAAGTTGAGGGAGTTGACCCGAAGGATGTCATCGGGCCTGAGAGGAAAGGCCGTGTGATCGTATACTCCGGCGATACGGTACCGTGCGACCGTTTACTGAACGTGTCGAAGAACGCAGACGTTCTGGTACATGAAGCTACGTACTTATCGAAGGATCACAAACTTGCGAAGGAACATTTGCACTCGACCGCGAAGGATGTCGCATCCTTAGCCAAGGATGCGGATGCGGCGCTTCTTGTGGTTACGCACATGAGCAACAGGTACGATGATCTTTCCGTAATTGAAGAGGAATGCCGTTCCGTGTTCCCCAACTCGATCGCCGCAACGGATATGCTCATGCTGTCGGTCAAACCCCGCGTTTGACGAGCGGCGGATCAATAATACTTGTCGATGCCGCCGTATCCCGGAACCATTTTACCTTTTCTCGTCGTTTCGATCAGGTTCTTCAAACGTTTGTTGAATTCTTCCGGCCTTATGCGTGCGGCGTCCACGTACGCCACACGTATCCTCTTGTACGGTTCCGAAAAACGGCGAAAATTGTTCAAAACGGTATCGTCGGCCTCGATGGCCTCCATTATATCCTGCGGGAAGACGAATTCCTCTTTCAGCATCTCGGAAACCTTCCCCGCAACGGCCTCATGAACTAAGCCTTCGTCCATAAGCCAAACAAGTCGTTCCTTATTGGATTGAGAATAGGAACTTCCGTGTCTGCGGGGAGTGAATCTCTGTATCTTGCTTTCTTTATCGAATGACCTGATGGTGCTGTCGATCCAGCCGAAACATAGTGCTTCTTCAACGGCGTCGTTATACGACACTCCTTTTTCACCGGAGGAGTTCAGCGGGAAGGTGAACCATACTTCGGTCTCCTTATCGTGATTTGCGTGCAGCCACTCCCGCCATTCCGCTCTGGTGCGGAAACGGAGCGGCGTGATATCATGATCCGTAAAGAACACCGCCTTTGGCATACTCGGAAGCGATCATATCATCTTCAGCATATCCGCGTTGGTTATCACACCGACGATCTTCCCTTTCCTTGCCACGAGTACTGCGTTACAATTACTCATCATTGACGTTATCGTCGTCATTAACGTGTTCTCGGTGACAACGGGGAACGATTCTTCCATCACCCTTGCGATGTTCGTTTCCACTAATTCGTCCATGGTCCTTCCCTGCCGTACCAATTCGAATATGCTCCTTTCGGATATGCTTCCCACCGGTACGTCCCCTTTCAACACGGGGATCTGCGAGAACCCTGTTGATTTCATTAGATCGGAAGCTGCTTTCACTTTCTCCGTGCATTGTATCGTTACGACACCTTTCGATGCTACGTCAGCGGCGGTAAGATCCTTTTCATTGTTGTTGCGCATCTCATCCAGCGTTTCAAACAACTTTACGATGGTGGCATAACTTGCCGATATATTGTTACGTTCTATCTTCGCTATGGTGCTTTGACTTATACCTGATTCAGCAGCTAACTGCGCCTGGGTCACATCCAATCCTTTTCTCACTTTGCGTATGTCTGACGCGGGGGGAAATTTCATATTTCTCCATGATTTTATTCATATATGAATATTTGCCTCAATTCAGTTTATGTATTGTGACCACATCCTACTTTTTGATATACTCATCATAAGCGGAGAGTTAACAATGTCTAAGAACATCTATGTCGAAGGGATAAACGAGATACCTGTGCCTATGCAGAAGGTTGAGCTCGTCGAAAGAAAAGGTATAGGACATCCGGACAGCGTCGCCGATGCGCTCGCGGAACAGGTGAGCAGAGCGCTGTGCAAGATGTATAAAAAAGAATTCGGCCAGGTGCTTCATCACAACACCGATGAAACGCAGATCGCCGCGGGTCAGTCGAGCCCGAAATTCAAAGGAGGAGCGATCGTCGACCCCGCATACATATTGCTTGTGGGACGTGCGACGACGCACGTTAAGGATAGGGATCTTCCGTGCAAGCCTACGGCTTTGAGAGCCGCACGCGAGTACTTGAAGAAAACGTTCCCAAACCTCGACGTTGATTCCGAAGTGATACTTGATGCGAGGATCGGACAGGGTTCCGATGATCTCAGGGGTGTTTACCAAACGTCGAAGTTCCTTGCCAACGATACATCATTCGGTGTGTGCTACGCACCGTATAGCATCACCGACCGTGTGGTCCTTGAAACAGAGGAATACATCAACGGAAAATTGAAGCACAGTTTGAAAGAGTCGGGTCAGGACGTGAAAGTGATGGCGTCCAGGGTCGGCAAGAAATTGACGCTGACCGTAGCATGCGCCATGGTGGACAAGTACATCGACGACATGAACCACTATATCTCGGCGGTCGAGGAATTGAAGAGCAAAGTTTACGATAACGCATTGAAGATCGTTAAGGATGATCTTAGCGTAAAACTTGATGTCAACACAGGCGACGACATCAAACGTAAGGTGATCTATCTGACATGCACAGGTCTTTCCCAGGAGATGGGAGACGACGGTTCCGTTGGTCGAGGAAACAGAGCGAACGGCCTCATAACGCCGTACAGACCGATGAGCATGGAGGCGACTTCAGGAAAGAACCCGATAACACATATCGGTAAGATATACAACATCATGTCGAAACTGATCGCTGAAGACGTAGCCAAGAACGTATCCGATGATGTGGAAGTGCGTGTAAGATTGCTCTCTCAGATCGGAAAGCCGGTATCGCATCCGCTGAACGCTAACGTTCAATTAGTTTCGGAGAACCAGAAGAATATCTCCAAGTGGAAGAAGGATGCCGAAGCAGTGGTTGACGATTGGCTGGAGAACGTTGATAAAGTGACGGAAATGATAATATCCGGAAAAGTGAGGACGTTCTGATTTGAGGATCATAGACGCTCCACAGTACGGCCCGATGTTCAGGTTCGACGATACGAACGTGTATTGGGCGTTACATCTCCTTTCAGCCGGAAAACGAATCGGAAGAAAGGCGTTGGCGGATCTCGTCGGAGTAGGCGAAGGCAGTATGCGCCGCATACTGGACACGCTGAAGGAATGGGAGATGGTCTCTGTTAAACAGACGGGTGTCACAATAACAAAGACAGGGACCGGTTTCCTGAATGAATTGCCGCTGAAGGTCCTGAGCATCGAGCTCGGCGACGTTGTGGTAGGAACATATCAGCAAGCTGTGAAAGTGATCGGTGTTTCGTCAAAGATAGAGAACGGTATGCAACAGCGCGATGCGGGGATACGAGCGGGTGCATCCGGATGTACGACGATATTATTCCGCGACGGTATACTGATGATGCCGCCCGACTGGGACCTCGATAAAGAAAGACCGGAGATAGCCGATAAGATCAGAAAGAACGTGTCTTTAGGACAGAACGACGTCATAATCGTCGGAGGCTCTGAGGATCCGCACACTGCCGTGAGCGCCGCATTGACCGCCGCATTCGAACTCTTCTGATACACAAACTGCGGCTGACAGAGATCCCGTCTCTTCCGGTATTTTAAAAAAAACGGATGCGGGGTCGCCCCCGCTTTTTAATGGTTTATGCTTTAGGACGTATAACGAATACGTACACTCCTATGCCGGCGATCGCGATTATCGCGGCGGCCGCTCCGATGATGAGCATCGTGTTGTCATCAACGGGTGCCGTGTTGTCATCGGGCAGCAGACCTACATACACGTACCAAACGCCGTCGGTGTACTCGAACGCGTAACCGTTGACGTTCACCTCTGATTGATCGTCGATCCCTAAGAACTCGCCGGTGTCACCGTCCTTTATGTATTCGGTTTCATCCTTGACATTGATGGCGCCGTCCACCTTCACGATACCGCCGTCCATGTAGATGCCGTACCCGTTCGGTGCGGATATGTTCCCTTTCACGTGCACGGATCCGTTGACAAAGCACTCTATGGCATATACGCCGTTGGCCGTGACATTGCCGCCGATCGTGACCGTTCCGCCGTTGCTTGCGGTGACGGCCCTGGTCGGCGTTATGACATTGCCGCCGATCGTGATCACCGCATCGGGGTTGTATGCATCAATGAGCGTCCAACCATCGTTGGTGCCCTCCGATATCACGTCACCGCTCACGGTGATCGTCCCGTATTCGCATCCGAGCCACCCGCTCTCGCCTTTGAAGGTCACGTTACCGCTCACGGTCAGCGAACCCCCATTTTGCACATAGATGTAGAGATCATCGCTGTCCGATGTTATGCTTTTCACCGTCAGAGAGCCTTCCCGCCGTACATAGAATGAACCGCTGGCAGAACTGTCGGTCAGTTCGAGCGCTCCTCCGCTGTACACCGCCTCCCAGAATAAGTCAAGGCCTTGAAGGTCTATGCTCAGATCCTCTGTGCTTGTGCTTGTGCCCGTTACCAAAGGAATGTGATCACCGGTAGCGAGGATCCCGGCTATGCCGTCCTCTATCTCCCCGGCGTCCAATCCGTCGATCTGCAGCTCTTTCATCTGCGGCCAGAAATAGACATCCGTTATCTCCGACAAGCCGGGATT
>Ga0123353_10002179_pt1 | contig 24216 bp, 25 predicted proteins | sample TergutLab28metaG_3_FD_92763 | JGI IMG/M metagenome (GOLD analysis project Ga0123353, IMG submission 92763) | Labiotermes labralis P3 segment gut microbial communities from Petit-Saut dam, French Guiana - Lab288 P3 | ecosystem: Host-associated > Arthropoda: Insects > Digestive system > Gut ... | reverse complement strand
TGGGAGTTTATCTGCCCCGTACTACCTACGGCATGATGGAGTACGGTTCATACGTCGCCTACGGTGACCTGCAACCGGGTGACCTGGTCATCACCAGCGGTGGAGGACACGTCGGACTTTACGTCGGTGGCGGAACGATGATCCACGCGCCGATGCCCGGCTACTCGGTCTGCTATTCCTCGATCTATGATTTCTATATGGGAAGACGTCCCTAGCTTTTAGGCGTTTCCCTCAGCACTCAGACCAGCAGGGAGTAATCACCGTTTTCGGTTGTCATTTCCCCCATCTTCATATAAAGTTCATATAGTAGGACAAAAGTCCGGACGCAAGTCCGGATTGTGTTTGCTGATGTAAGCAAGATATTGAGGAGTATCCTATGATATCAAGACTGATTGAGGCGTTTCGCAACCCTGTGACGCGCCCGCGAGCAATCATCTGGTTAGGTGCACTTCTATCGTTCCTGTTCTTCTTTGTCGCTTTGGCGGTGGGCGCGACGACCTCGTACTGGTTCTGTGCGTCGGTCTGCCACAAAGTACAAGATGACGCGATAGCCGCCTACCACAACTCGGCACATGCCAAGGTCTCTTGCGTATCGTGCCACATGCCGGCAGGAGCAGATCCTGTCACCTTCCTCCTGCATAAGGTCGAAGCGCTCGCGGAGCTCCCTCCCACGGTGACGAACACGTTCCACCTGCCGCTCAATCCCTATAGTGCGACGGCACTTTCTGCCTACACATTCCCCTCGACCCAGTGTACGCAGTGCCACAATCTGGAGAATCGAGAGGTAACTCCATCCGCCGGCATCGTCATCGACCATGAGGCGCACGAGAGTGCCCATATCACCTGTACGATGTGCCACAATCGCGTGGCGCACAATGAAGATGGGATGCCTCCGGTCCTGATCGATCCGCAGACCGGTAAGGTCAGCGAGGGTCACTACGATTTCATGACGATGACCTCATGCTACCGCTGCCATGACATGGAGGACGGAGCGGTCGCGACCGGTGAGTGCAAAGCGTGCCACACCTCTGACTTCGATCTGGTCCCTGAGAGCCACGAGGTGGCCGACTTCGTTCGTCGTCCTCATGCCGATGCTGCTCTTGCGCAGCACAATGAGGTACTCGAGGCGATCGAGCACTATCATCTCGATGGTGAGCCTGATGCGGCCTCGAAGAAAGAGATGGTCCACGCTCTGGCCGAGGATCACGGCGGCGGACATGGAGGCGGACACGGACCTGAGGGTCTCCCGCTCTTCCCGCCGAGCGCGATCAACGAATGCTTCACCTGCCACAAGAGAAGCTTCTGCTTCGATTGCCACGGCATGGATATGCCACACCCCGCCCAGTTCCTCAGACCTGCCAATGTCACAGATGCTGACGGTCATCCCGCCATCTCGAAGGATGAGGAGAAGGCCGAGAAGTGCGTGATGTGTCACGGCGTCGAGGCTGAGACGCTGTTCTGCAACAATTGTCACCACGGAGCGGAGTCCAACTGGAACTTCGATAAGACGAGCGACTGGACCAACATCCAGCACGCGGTCGCGGTCTCTACGACCGGCGTTGGCGTCTGCACCAGCAGCTGTCACGTCATCTCATTCTGCGAAGCGTGTCATACGATGCGCAATGTCATACCGGCATCGCATAGCGCTGCTGACTTCGTCCATCCCGCGACACCGGCGCAGACCATATTCGGCGAGACCCCCGCAAAGGCGACCGCGGCTCACGCGGTTGCGGCGCAGAACTCGACCGAGACCTGTGCGGTCTGCCACGGTGAAGGCGGGATCAACGCTCCGTTCTGTCTTGACTGCCACGGCATGGAGATGCCGCATCCCGCACAGTTCCGCAGCCTGCATAGCGCAAGCGACAAAGCGACTTGTGCGAACTGTCACGGCTTTACCGAGGTCTGTTCGAGTTGTCACCATATCGGTGCGACCGCGACGACCGAGTGGCTCCCGGCTCACGGTGCGGCGACCAATGAGTATGGCTCGTCGACCTGCGTGGGTAAGTGCCATGTCCAAGCCGACTGTGTGGCTTGTCACCAATCCAACAACGTATTGCCTGCGTCTCACAGCGCAGCCGACTTCGTAAAAGGCGGTGGGCATGTGACCGCGTTCAAAGCCGATGCTGCGAACTGTCTGTTCTGTCACGAGGGAGATGCGGCTACGCTTCCGAACTCCGCGTTCTGTAAGGGTTGTCACGGTCTCGATATGCCACACCCGACTGACGGCGGAGCGCAGAAGTTCGCGCACAGCACGCAACTCAACGATGGAACGTACGCACGCGCGACCTGCCTGAATTGCCACGCGCAGGCATTCTGTGACGCGTGCCATCATCCGCAGGCGGTCGCCGATCAACCGTGGTTGACCTACCATGCGGTCGTTGCGACCGGCGGTAATGCACGTGATTGCTACGCGTGTCACCAGGAGACCTACTGTGCCTTCTGCCACGTACGCATCGCGCGCGAACGCAGAGGTGGCAACTGATAGGATGTTAGGGTCGATCCCCTTCGTCTTACCATCGATCTGACAAGGAGCCCTTCGGGGCTCCTTTCGTTGGGACAGTGGGGTCGGTTCCTTTTGTCCCGTTTTACGTGGTTGTGGGGTCGGACCCTCCCATCCCATTTTCGTGACAGTGGGGTCGGATCCTTTTGTCCCATTTTCGTGACAACAGGGTTGACCCCCCGTCCCATTTTACGTGGTCGAAAGGTACCGACCCTGCTGCCCCATTATGTTAGGATAGTACGAACGGGATGTGGCTCAGTTTGGTAGAGCGTTCGGTTCGGGACCGAGAGGCCGCTGGTTCAAATCCAGTCATCCCGACCATTGCATACACTTCATCGAGATGAACGGATGATGAACCTATATAAAGAAATACTGCACCTACTGGGCTTCGGGCTATGCCATCAGATGCCCGAGCGCTCATTCATCTATGGCGGGGTACAGCTCCCGGTCTGCGCGCGTTGTACCGGAATGTATGTCGGCATCACCATCACGCTCGTCCTACTGTTCGTGCTCTATAAAGGCGCACAACGCGTCGGGCTTCCCTCGACCGCGTTCTTCGTCGCCGCTGCAATAGCGACCTTTGCCATTGGCTTCGATGGGTTCGGATCCTATCTGGGATTTTATGAGACGAACAACTTCGCGCGCATTCTGACCGGCATTATGTTCGGATCCGCGATGGGAGTCGTACTCTATGCGATCCTAATCGAGTCGCTGGCGAAGTTCATTTCAGCCGATAAGATACTGAACACCACCAAAGAGATGTCCATTTGGCTGGCAAGCGTCCCGCTCGGACTGCTGTTCATCTATATCATCTGTCCGCTACTTGGACCGCTGGCCGCCGGGCTTGTCGGTATACTCATCATAGTGACATTCTGGCTACTCGCACTGGTCATAGTCGGGCTGCTCCCGCGGTACCGACAAAGTGTCGAGTCATGGCGCGATCTGATCGAGCCGCTCATTTGGGCGCTTCCCATCGCGTGCGCTATCATAATACTCTGTATTGGGCTGCAGTTATGGGCGATGGAGGTCATGCTATGAGCACGTATCCGCAAGTGGATGTCGGAGTATTCGGCGGTTCAGGTTTCTATGATCTGCTCGAGGACAGCTCCTCGATCGCGGTCAAGACCCCCTATGGCGACCCTTCCGACGAGTTGCGTATCGGTAAGATCGGCGACAAGACGGTCGCGTTCTTACCTCGTCACGGCTCAAAGCATCAGATCCCTCCGCATATGATCAACTACCGCGCGAACCTGTGTGCGATGAACGAACTCGGCGCGCAGCGCATCATCGGTCCGTGTGCGTGCGGTTCATTGCGTGCCGGTATCGATCCGGGTGAGTTCGTGATCCTCGACCAGTTCGTCGATCGTACCACCGGACGCAAGGACACGTTCTTCGATGGCCCCCAGGTGACCCACGTCTCAAGCGCTGATCCCTACTGCCCCGAACTACGTGCGATCGCGATCGAGAGTTGCAAGCAGACCGGTATCGACTATCACTCAAAGGGAACGGTCGTCACGATCCAGGGCCCCCGATTCTCGACACGTGCGGAGTCTGAGTGGTTTGCCTCCGCTCGGTGGGAGGTCATCAACATGACACAGTATCCGGAGTGCTATCTCGCGCACGAACTCGATATGTGCTACTGCGGGATCGCGCTGATCACCGACTATGACGCGGGCGCCGACAGCGCAGATGCGGTCAGCAATGCCGAGGTGATGAAGGTCTTTGCTGAAAATCTCAGCAAGGTCAAGACCCTTCTGACCGATATGATCCCGCACATCCCGTGCGAGCGCGACGCGTGCGACTGTAAAGACGCGACCGCGAATGCGGAAATGTAGCTATCCGGTGGCCCACATCCGTATGAGACACCTCTGGTGGGACGACTTTTGAGCCTGAACGGTGCGCACGGTCGTGTCGCTTTACGCGCAGTTGTTATTACGTTAGGCTTATAGGTGCGAAAAACGCAGAGAGCTGGAAAAATGAATGGAGAAGTGTTATGAACAGTTTGGGACTTCCTGAGATACTACTCATCGCGGTTATCGCGTTCATTGTCTTCGTCGTCTTCGGACCCAAGAATCTACCCAAGTTGGGCAAGATGTTCGGATCGACGATGAAGGAAGTACGCAAGGGCATGTCGGAGTTCAGCGAGGAGATGGCAGAGGCCGGAGACGTTGCGGAGGCCGAGGCCCAAGATCCCGCGGTGTACGCAGCAGAGCAGACAGTTCAAGTCGAGCCCGGTCGTAAGGTCGCGCAGGTGATCTACGAAGATGAGCTCGAGCAGCCTGTTATCGATCCGGACCGCACAGTAGCCAAGATCGTCTATGAGGACGAGGTCGTCGAGTAGACCATACACTCGATCATCTGAGTAGAGAACTAAAACATCCAAACGGCGCATAACGCGTCGTTTGTGTGTGTTTTGGAAGTTGTGGAGAGTGAGAATCGTGCGTACTTGCAGGTCAAGTGCGTAGGCGCTCTACCTCTCAATTTTTTTGTGTACATCATCAAAGATTTGTATTACCATAGTGCAGATATAAAAAACGGGACTTGTGACTCACGGGTTCCCGAAGGCAGGTAACAGAGGTTAAGGAAACGAAATGACGGAACGAGTTGAACTAACGATCGCAGGCAAAGAAGCTCTGGAAGCAGAGCTGACCGAGCTTGTCGAAGTCAAGCGCCCCGCCGTTATCGATCGCATTGCTCAAGCGAAGAGTTTTGGAGATCTGAGCGAGAATAGCGAATATGACGATGCCAAGAATGAGCAAGGCTTCATCGAGAGCCGTATTGCGGAGATCGAGCGAATCCTTGACGGTGCGATCATCGTCAAGCCCTCCAATAACGTGAAGACCGTCCGCATTGGGACCACGGTCAAATACACCAATACGAAGACGAGAAAACAGTCGACCTACGATATCGTTGCAAGCGCGAACGCAAACCCGCTTAACGGGATGATGAGCGTCGACGCTCCCATAGGCTCGGCCCTGCTCGGTAAAAAAGAGGGCGAGATGGTCGAGATCACTGCGCCCAGCGGTGTGGTCAAGGTCAAGATCACCTCGATCAAACCCACCAAGTAAACAGAACGGCAGTCTCGGACGGGACAGTAGGGTCGGTTCCTTTCGTCCCATTTTGGGTGCCCGGGTCGTAGCCTCCTGTCCCGAATGGGACGAAAGGAACCGACCCTACTGTCCCAATCCCTCAGACCTGATATTATTAGGACTATTGCTCACAAGAGAATGGTGACTTATGGATTATGCATCTGGATTTATGCCCGCCTCGCGCGCCGCGCAGCTCGCTGATACCTATGTCGATCTTGAGCCCGGTGTAAGCACCGATGAGGTGACGAGCGTCGCCGGACGCGTGGTCGCCAAGCGCGATCAAGGAAAGATCCTGTTTTTGGTCATCCGTGACGCGACCGGTGACCTCCAGTTGTTCATACGCGCCAACGCGCTCGATGAAGAAGGTTTTGCGCGCGCGATGTCTTTCGGGGTCGGCGACTGGATTTTCGCCGAGGGAACGGTCCTTCGGACTCGACGCGGTGAACTCTCGGTGCAACCGGCACGCCTCGAGTTGTTGAGCAAGGCGTTGCGCACACTCCCCGAGAAGTTCCATGGACTGACCGATACCGAGACACGCTATCGCCAGCGCTACGTCGATCTGATCGCCAACCCCGAGGTACGCGAGACCTTCCTGATGCGCTTTAAGATAATCTCCGCGATCCGTCGCTACATGGAGGAGCAAGGATACCTCGAGGTCGAGACGCCGATGCTTCACCCGATCGCGGGCGGAGCGGTCGCACGCCCGTTCGTCACCCACCACAACACGCTCGACATGCCGCTCTATCTGCGCATTGCGCCCGAACTCTATCTGAAACGTCTGCTCGTCGGCGGTTTCGAGAAGGTCTTCGAGATCAACCGTTCATTTCGTAATGAAGGGCTCTCAACACGCCATAATCCCGAGTTCACCATGATCGAGATGTATCAGGCATATGGCTCGATGGAGACGATGATGGAGCTTGCCGAAGGGCTGATCACAACGGTCGCACAAGAGATATTGGGTACACTCGAGTTGAGCTATCAGGACCGAGCGGTCTCGCTCGCCTCACCATGGCGCCGCGTGACGATGGACGAGCTGATCAGCGAGCGGCTGCAGCGCCCACTCTCCGCGCACTCAAGCGTCGATGAGCTGCGCGCGCTCTGCGATGAGCACGAGATCTTCTACGAGGACTCCTATGGGAGCGGAAAGCTCCTACTTGAGCTGTTCGAGAAGCTCGTCGAGACGACGCTTTGGGAGCCGACGTTCGTCTATCGCTATCCCGCTGAGGTATCACCGCTGTCGCGACGCAATGAAGAGGATCCGATCTATTGCGATCGTTTCGAGCTGTTCATCGCCGGTCGAGAGTTCGCCAACGCATTCTCCGAGTTGATCGACCCGGTCGATCAGCGCCAACGCTTCGAGGACCAAGCCCGCGCCAAGGCGGCAGGTGATATGGAAGCGATGAGCGTGGACGAGGATTATCTGCGCGCCCAAGAGTACGGCATGCCACCGGCCGGTGGTATGGGTATCGGCATCGATCGATTGGTGATGTTGCTTACCGACAGCGCTTCGATCCGCGATGTATTGCTGTTCCCGCAGATGCGCCCCGAGACAGGTGAGCCGGAAGCGGGATAGGTCGACGTACCCCGGTATCTTATCTAGAGAGCAACGAGTGACACCTCAGTCATGGTCGCACGTGCACAATCCTGACCGGCGAGTCCCAGGTAGTGTGTCTGATCGTCGAGCACTTTGGTGGTCACGATCGTCTCGGTCTCATAGACTCCCTCGGCGAGAGCATCGCGCAGTCCGCTACCCAGCCACTTTGCATACGCCTCTTTGCGCACCCACGCGCGGGTGAAAGCATCGTCGTCGACGATGCCTTCAAGCTCAACAGGCGAGAACAGCATCGTGATCGGCTGGTGCGGTAACGCGTGGAGCAGCTCGATATCGACTCCGATCCGATTGGCACTGAGCGCGATCGCAAGAGCATCCTTGTTATGGCTGACGCTTAGGAAGAGAACAGGACCGACCGGTGTGATGATGCGTGGGCGTCCTTTTTCATCAGCGTGCAACTTGACCGCTTCATGCTCGAGTCCCAACCGCAACGCTGCGGTACGCGCCAGGTCGATCTGGGCGATACGCAGCGCCTGGCGCAGAGGGGAAGGAGCTGCGTTCACGAAAAGTCGATCTTGCTCATCGAGCGTATCGAAACGCTGATGCAGATGGGTGATGACCGCGGGAGTGATTCGGGCGAGCATGACCAGCGCACCGTCGAGTGACGCGCTCGCACCTGCAGTATCGAGCGAGGAGCTACGTTCAGGTCTCACCACGTCCATCTCATCAGACCTCTGTTCGCGAGAAGGTATAATCATGAGTGTGATTATAGCGAAGAGGAGTATCCGTCGTGAATACACCATCCGACCTTTTACCTGATCAAGGAACTGACAGACCATTGGTGCTCGTTGTTCAGGGAAGCCCTCGCAGCGACGGCAACTGCGCCGCGCTGGCGCTCGAAGCGTTCAATGCGTGTGAGGTAGCTGACCTGGAGACGATCATCGTATCCGCATTCGATCTCATGAGTGGGACAGAACCCTGCAACGGGTGTCTGACCTGCGTTGCGACCGGCAAATGCGCGCATGAAGACGGTGTGGCGACGCTGGTCGACATGCTCAACGAAGCCTCGGGATTGCTGTGGATCACTCCGGTGTACTTCTCCTCGGTCCCTGCTTGCCTGAAAGGGCTGATCGATCGTCTGCAGATCTTCTGGGCGCAACGTCAGCGTGGAACAGCGCTGATATTCCCTCAACGCCGACCCGCCTCAGCGTTGATCGTCGGCAGCGGACAAGATCCGTTCGGGACCCAAGCAGTGACGTTGCCGCTCACCAGTGTGTCCAACATCGCGGAGTTCACACTCAGCGAGCCGACCGTCCTTTCGGGACTCGATGACGTAGATGCATTGCTGAGGGAGGAGAACGCGCACAAGCTCGATAAGGCACGCGCGACCATACAGATCTTCATCAAGAACGTTCGTGAGTGGGACACCGCGATGCGCTCTTCATACGAAGGGCTGCTGAGGTGGGATGTGACGGAAGGGACCGACCTTCCGATCTCGGAGCCGCGATGATCTACTCGCCACTTGCCACACCGCGTGCTACCATCGCACGCTTACAAGAGCTGGGGCTCTCGACCAAGAAGTCGCTGGGTCAGCACTTCCTGATCGACGACAACACCATCGGACGCATCATCGATCTTGCCGCGCTCGAGCCAAGCGACACGATACTCGAGGTCGGCCCCGGCATCGGGACGTTGACCGTCGCGCTCCAAGAACGCGTGGCGCGCATTATCGCGATCGAATATGACCGCACGCTGATCGGACCGCTTGCCGAGCTGATCGATCCAAAACGCGTCGAGATCATCGAAGGTGACGCCGCGCGGATCCTGCGTGAGCCACCCGAGCAGTTGACGGGCATCGCCTCGAAGCTCGTCGCGAATCTTCCCTACCAGGTCGCTGCCACCGTGGTCCTGCGCGCGTTCGAGAACATCGCGGATATGACCGGTGCAACGGTCATGGTGCAAGCCGAGGTCGCCGATCGCATGCGAGCCGTGGAAGGGACCAAGGACTACAGCGCCTATACCGTCAAACTCGCTCTGCTTGCGAAAGTGGCCGGCCATTTCGAGGTCGCGCGTTCCAACTTCTTGCCTCCGCCTCGAGTGGATTCGGTGGTGATCCGACTCGACCGCGCCAACATGCTCGAGACTCATACACGCTACCGGGCGGTTAGGGAGGTCATCGACGCGTCGTTTGCGATGAGACGTAAGACGTTGCGCAACAATCTGCGCGCCATCTACCCCTCCGAAGCGATCGATCAGGCGCTCACCGCGACCGGTATCGATGGATCCTCGCGTGCTGAGACACTCGATACGGAGCAGTTCATTGCCTTAACGCAACATCTGACCGAGGAGTGGTGACCATGAGGTGCAAGCTCATGCTCGAAACCTTCTCATTTGTGGTATTCATACCACCGGAGCCACTATTAGTACCCAATTTCGCTATTTTGTGGAAAACTATAAGACAGTAACCTAGAATAACGCGTGGAGCACGAGCTCTGCAGGGAGTCGAGGTCATGGGTATCACCGAGAAGATCATCGAAGGGAGTGCACCTCTCCGAGTGATCTTCTGTGATACCGATAGCGATCATGTCAAACGATATGCTCAAATGGTCAAGCAAACATGTCTCGCTCAGGGTGTTCCTGTTCAGATCGCGTTCTGCAAGACCGGAGAGCAGCTTCTCCACTTCGTAGAGAAGTACCGCCTCGAGCCGGTCATCATCGTTTCCGATGTTGACCTGCCCGGTTATCCCGGTCTTGATGTACTGCGTGCGATCAGCAAGCTCGAAGCGGATTGCCAGATCATCATCCTTGCCACGATCCCCGCGTATGCGTTAGAGGGATACGAGGTCGATGCGGTCGCCTATCTGCTGAAAGGAGTCACCTCTCCGGAGATGTTCACACATACGTTCAAAAGAGCTATGGATCGAGTGATCGAGGATACGTTGCAATACGTCACGTTCTCGTGTGCGGGTACATCCCAGACGGTCCGCGTCTCCGATATCGCCTTTTTTGCGGTGGATCACAAGATCGTAACGGTGCATTATCAGGAGGGGTCGTTCGAATTCTACTCGACGCTGGGAAAGATCGAGGATACTTTAGCGGATCACGGTTTCATGCGCGTGCATCGTAACTACGTGGTCGCGCTCTCCAAGGTCGTGCGTGTCGATCATGACGAGTTGGTCCTCGAGTCGGATGAGAGGATCCCGGTCGGACGCAACTATCGTAAAGCGGTCCTGACCGCGCTCGATTCCCTGGTGAGTAAGGTCTCATAACGTGCGCTCGCTCAGACAACATGCTTCGATGATGAGGGCACTCCTTCTGCTCAGCGTGCTGTTGCTCTGCGTGGTGCTATTCTCGACGCTGGGCGCGGTCGCATACACGAAAGAGGTCTCAAGCGTTGGCCAGGGCGCCGGGCAAGAGACGGCTCATGTCGCGGAGAATATCGAGGAGGCGACCGACGAGATCGCTGCCGAAGAGGACCATACCGAGGAATGGATCGCGACCGGAGTCTATGCGATGACTTTCTTGGGAGTAGTGCCCGCCTTTGCCTACAGCATGCGCGATGACGTACGGGTCCTAAGATGGTATCGCGAGAAGCGTGATCAACGGCAAGCGGGGATGGAAAGATAATGCTGACACTCAAGGCCGCATTGACCGTCTTCTTCGTGGTCTGCACCTGCGGTAATGTCTGCAAATACTGTCTGTGGCGTTCCCTGCGCCGGATCGATGGTATGCATGAAGTGCAAGAAGCGCCGACCCGATCGCGCACGATCGGCATGTAGCGAAGTCACTACGCGATCACGATCGGCATGTAGCGAAGTCACTACGCGATCACGATCGTATCATCCGCCGACATGAGATCGGCGACCGTTTCAAACATCGTCCCCACACTACCGATCCGCAGATCCTTCTCGATATCGAGATACTCCAGACACGTCCGGCACGTGGTGATCGCCGCCCCGCGCATCTCGAGACATCTGATGAAATCGAGCACTTTGGAATTCTCGCAGGTAAGGTGCACGCCCTCATTGAGAAAGTGGATCGATCGGGGGATCTCGCTGGCCTCGGCAAGATTCATGAAAAAGGAAGTCATGAGGACTGTACCCAGAGCGTGATTGCTCGATCCGATCGAGTCAGTGGCGATGATCATCATTTTTCCCATGAAGTTCCTTTCAAGATCCCGGGCAGAGAGCGGTTATATACAAATTGTTTATAGTAAGTATAATACATTATTAATGCGGAGCCGAAAGGATCTGCTCCCTTGTCCATCGATCAGGGATCCCCAACTGATACCGTATAATAAAGCGTCAATGATCAAGGTAGATAACATCACAGTACAGTACGGAACGAAGGTCATCTTCAAGGATGTCTCGCTTGAATGTGAGCCGGGACAACATGTGTGCATCGTCGGCGCGAACGGAAGCGGGAAATCCACTCTCCTGCGCACGATCACCGCACTGACCAAGATATCTGCCGGATCGGTCTCGGTCGATGGGCTTGATCCATTCGATCCCGAATTCACACGCGATGTCCGCGCGATCGTCGGTTACGTGCAACAGCGTCCCGATGACCAACTGGTCGCGACGAGCGTTCTCGACGAAGTCGCCTTCGGACCGGAGAACCTGGGCTGCTCGCGCGATGAGATCCGTGTCCGATGCACCGATGCGTTGACCCGGGTCGGGCTGAACGGTTTCGAAGAGCGTGAGCCCAGCTCGCTGTCCGGAGGGCAGAAACAACGACTCGTGATCGCCGGAGCGCTCGCGATGAGACCACGCTACATCCTGTTCGATGAGCCCACTTCGATGCTCGATCCCCCCTCAAGGGACGAGATCATGCAGATCATGGAGGAGCTCAAGGCAGATGGGGTCGGCATCGTTCATGTCACCCATGATCGCGAGGAGACTTCTCGTGCCGATGTCATCCTCAGCCTCGATCCTGACCCGGATGCATACCTCGAACAGGTCTTCGCACTGCCGGTGATACCCACGACCAAGATCGAACATCCATCCAAGCTGGTGGCACATGATGTATCGGTCACCTACGAGCTGGGCGAGCAGGTGGTCGAAGCGCTCACCGATATGAGTGTGTCGGTCACCCAGGGCGAGTTGATCGTGGTGACCGGCCACACCGGGAGCGGAAAGTCGACACTGCTCAAAGTGATGGCGGGTCTGCTCGATCCGACCGAAGGCTTCGTTACCCTTGACGGTTCCCCGATCACCGACCATGACAATCGTGGCAAGGTAGGGTTGATCTTCCAAGATGCCGAATCGGCGCTGTTCGCAGAAACGGTGCGCGAAGATGTCGCGTTCGGACCCCGTAACTTCAACGTCGCGCCACAAGAGGCGCTCAAGCTGGCGGACAAGGCGCTCGCCGAGGTCGGGCTGGACGCCGACACGTTCGGTGATCGCTCGCCGTTCCACCTGTCCGGAGGAGAGGCACGTCGTGTTGCGATCGCCGGGATATTGGCCTACAAGCCGGCGTTCATCCTCGCTGATGAGCCGACCGCAGGACTCGACGGTCCGGGACGTGCTCTGATCATCAAAACACTGGTCGAGGCGACGGCTCACAGTGGGGTCATCGTGGTCACGCACACTGTCGAGGACTTCATCGAGTATGCAAGCCAGGTGATCTCACTTGATTAAGGTACCCATCGGCATGTATATTCCGGGGCATTCATTCATCCACGCACTCGATCCACGCGTGAAGTTGATGATCATCGTATTGGTCTCGATCCTTCTCTTCAGCATCAACTCGCCGTTCATACTCGGACTCATCATCGTGTTGATCTTGGTCGGCTATCTTGTCGCACGTGTCCCGTTTCGTGCTTTGCGCACGATCGCGATGCCGATCATGCTCATCAGTATCTTCACGTTGCTGGCCAATACCATCGCATGGGGAGGGGTCGAGCCCGACATCACCGTTTCGGGTCTGGGTATCTCGTATCCCGGTGCGCTGCGCGGTCTGTACTTCATGTTGCGACTGCTTGCTTTGGTGAGTGCGACCACGCTCATAGCGCTCACGACCTCTCCGGTGTCACTGACCGATGCGATCACGAGCATACTCTCACCGCTGCGCGTCCTGCACGTGCCGGTCGACGACATCGCATTGGTCTTCTCGATCGCGTTGCGTTTCATCCCGACGATCGCCGATGAGGCCGAGCGGATCGTGCTGGCGCAGACAGCACGCGGCGCCCAATTCACCACCGGGAGTATCCTGACCAAGGTGAAAGCGTGGATACCGGTGTTGGTGCCGTTGTTGGTCCAACTCTTCCGACGCGCGGACAATCTCGCGCTCGCGATGGAATCACGTTGCTATACCGGGGAAGGACGTACGCGATTACGCGAACTCAAGTGGCACCTGCGCGACACGCTCGCGCTCGGTGCGGCGCTCGTGCTCTGTATCGTGGCATGGGTCCTCTCCACCAGAGGCATGATCTAGATGATGAGCACCATCGCACTGACCATCGCCTATATCGGGACCGACTTCTCGGGGTTCGCGCGACAAAGTGAGGCGCGAACGGTCCAGGGCGAACTCGAGTCCGCCCTCGAGGTCGTGCTCGGTGCGACGACCGAAACGGTCTGTGCGGGGCGGACCGACGCGGGAGTCCACGCGCTCGGTCAGGTCGTCAGCTGCAAGGTCCCCGCATCAGCTCTCGAAGATGGGGATAGACTGATCCGCTCGATCAACGCATTGACACCGTCTGATATGATGGTGCGCGATATCCGGCTCCAAGACGACTCGTTCAGCGCACGCTTCGATGCCGTCTCGCGATTGTATCTCTACCGTATCGCGCAAGACGATCGACCACCCCTTTTCATGGCACCGTACTGTTGGTATATACCCCAGCATCTCGATGTCGAGGAGATGCGTGCGGGAGCGCGCTCCCTGATCGGTGAGCACGACTTTGCGTCGTTCTGTGTCGCTCAAAGCGCGAAGGATCTTCATGATCAGGATCTCTCGACCCGGCGCGAGGTGACCGCCATTGAATTCGACTATGAGACGATCATGGGGGAGCGTCTGCTCACCATCGCGGTGGAGGGCAATGCCTTCCTGCATTCGATGGTACGTGTTATCGTCGGAACCCTGGTCGAGGTCGGTCGAGAAAAAAAAGATTCCTCATGGGTCGAAGAAGTACTCGTTGCGTGTAATCGCACACAAGCCGGGCCGACCGCTCCCGCCCAAGGATTGACCTTTCAGGAGGTCCGTTATTTGCAAATCCCCTCATAATAACCACAATCACCTCTAGATATGCCACTTTTCACCTGCTATAATGGCGGTTGGATTCGAAAGGTTACACACGCATGAACAAACTTCCTTTTGCTATAAAGGAAATTCGAAGCAGCCTTGAAGAAATGCAAGGTCAGCCAATCAAGGTGAAGGCAAATATGGGTCGTTCGAAGATCTTCGAGCGTGAGGGCATCGTCCATCAGATACACCCATCGCTTTTTGTTATCGAAACTATAGAGAAACGCCAACGCACCGCGCGCGCGACATATCAGTTCTCTGATGTGTTGACCCGTCAGGTCGAGCTCTCTGATCCGCAGACCGGAGAGATGCTTTTTCCTTGGCTCGCTGAAGACGAGTAGTGCAACTCGACTCTGCCGCCAAAGTCAATCTCGTACTCAATGTCAGCCCTCCAGATGAGAGCGGCTATCACCCGGTAGAAACGATCATCCATCTGCTCTCGTTCGGTGACACGATCACCATCGAGGATGCCGAGTGGCTCAGTCTGTCGACCTCGACCGATCTTGGTATCGCTCCCGAGCGCAACCTTGCCTATCAGGCGGCGCTCAAGATGGGCGAAGTCTTTGGACGCGAAGTGCCCTACCATATCCATATTGAGAAGCGTATACCGCATGGCGGTGGACTCGGAGGCGGTTCATCGAACGCGGCGACAGTGTTGCGCGCTTTGGCTGATCTTTGGGAGGTCGCGCCAGATGACGAGCGACTACTTGCGATCGCACGCGATCTCGGAGCCGATGTGGCGGCATTCCTTGCGCCGACCCCGTGCACGCATCTGGTGGGGCGCGGAGATGTCATCAAGAGATCACTTCCCGCACGGACCGGCATACCTTTGGTGCTGGTCAAAGTCCCCGGTGTTCATGCCTCGACCGCCGAGGTCTATCGTACGTTCGACCGCGTAGGCGCCTCAGTTGCACATCCGCCACTGGTCAACGATCTTGCCGATGCCTCGATCGAGGTCTGTCCCGAGGTCGGCAAAACCCTCGAGTGGTTGCGCGCTCAGCCTCAGACCGATTGCGCCCAGGTCAGTGGAAGCGGCTCGGTCTGCTTTGCGCTGGTCCAGTCGAAAGAAGAGGCGGCCGAGCTCGCTGATGCGGCACAGGCTCAAGGATTTTGGTCGGTTGCGACCACTCTGCGTTAAAATCAAAAGGCATAAATGACGACGTATAAGCCGACTGGCATCTGATGGGTGCCAAAAGGAACGAGCGGGTCGCAGACCCAAGCGGGAGGAAACGAAAGCGATGAGTATGACGAGTACGTATGATGCGATAGTGCTTGCCGGGGGTGACGGCACCTCGGTCGATCCAGCCCAGCCGATAAAAGGTCTTCTCGAGATCGGAGGAAGACCGATGGTCGAGTGGGTGGTCGATGCGCTTCGTCAAGCAAAGACGGTCGATCGGATATTCGTTGTGATCGCACGTGTACCGGCGATCGCGCCCTGGGCATCGCATGTCACGGTGATAGAACACGCAGGCACACTCCTTGAGAATTGCGAGAAAGCTTTCGAGTATGTCGATGATTCGAATCCTCTGATATGGGTCTCCGCCGACATTCCCGCACTCAGCGCAGAAGCGGTCGATGATTTCACCGAGAGGACCGAGAAGCGTCGCGCAGAGTTCTCCTATCCGCTCATACTTGAGGATGATATGAACAAGCAATTCCCCGGCAGTGCGCGCACCTATCTTAAGCTGAAAGAAGGGCGCGTCACCGGTGGCAATCTGATGACCACGACCCAGAGAGCGGCCAAGATCATTCAGCCGATCATCGGTGAATATATGGACGCGCGCAAGGATCCGGTAAAGACCGCAAAACTTCTGGGACCGCAGATCGCGACAAAATATGCGCTCGGAGCGCTGAGCATTCGCGATGCGGAGGACCGGATCAACAAGCTGTTCCACATCAATGCAGCCGGCATCATCACTCCGTTCGCCGAGATCGGGGCCGATGTCGATAAGCCGGCAGACAAGCGCATCATGGAGCAGGCGCTTTCAACTCGAGCAGAACAGTAACGGGACGACAGGGGACAGTAGTGGGACAGTAGGGTCCCACCGTACGCGTTCCACATTTTTATGCTACACTTCTTAATCGCGCATTCTCGCGTATCTGAGTATGCGTTATATGGCATATTGGGGTATCGTCTAAAGGCAGGACTCTGGTTTTTGGTACCAGCTATCTAGGTTCGAATCCTGGTACCCCAGCCACACTCAAAAAAACACAGCAAACGATATTCATCAGCATTTACTTGATAGTCCGAGTAGAACTATTCGACAGGTAAATAAAACTTTCATTGCATGAAGTTTGATCTGTTCACTCCTCTGTTCTTGACTAACTTGACTAACATGACTAACTTGACTACAATCGGGATACTAGGTGCTGCAATAGGATATTAAAGGAGCAAAACACATGGTCCAGTTTCCAATCGCAGAGGCAAAGAGTCGGTTTTCCGAGGTTCTAAAGATCGTTGAATCGGGAAGCCCGGTTGCAATCACCCGAGGAAAGAAACGTGAGGTCGTTGCCTATTTCATCCACCCAAGTGAGTATGAAAAGCCCGCTGAACGGAAACTGGGAGATCTAGAGCACTGGGGGGAGATCACCTTCTCGGATGACTGGAAGATGACCGACGAGGAGTTCTTGGCATCATGAAATACTTGTTAGATACTAGCATTCTGATTTGGTCACGAAACGATACATCAAGAATAAAGGATGATATCAGCTCAATACTGGAGGGTGAACGGAATAGCATTTATTACTCACCGATCAGCTTGTGGGAGATCTCTATCAAATATGGACTGGGCAAACTTGATTTAGCAGGACACACGCCAGAGGAGTTCGAACAGACCTTGTCACGTATCTATCTCCATTCTCTCCCACTAAAGAATGAGGATCTGATATCGAGCTATCGTCTTCCCAAAATGCATGGAGACCCCTTTGATCGCATGATCGTATGGCAGTGTATGCGAGAGAATTGCACACTGTTGAGCGCAGACAGCACATTGCAGTCCTATGAAGAGTATGGACTGAAACTGATCGTTAATTCTTAGGGTCACCGGTACCCGACACATATGAGACGAAAGGAACCGACCCCACCGTCCCAATGAGACGAAAGGAACCGACCCCACCGTCCCAATGAGACGAAAGGAACCGACCCCTCCGTCCCAGACCCCTCCGTCCCACCAGCGTCCCATTTTGGTAACTTTCTCATATCATTCTTACCCCTCACCCTACTTTTTCGCAGCTGCATAAGGTACACTGAAACACTCAACACGTATCACGAATGAAGGGGGACGAAGATGCCACAACCAACGGTTGAATTCATCTGGAAAAATGGAAAACTGGAGAAATGGGACGACGCCCGCGTCCATGTCCTCTCGCACGCCTTGCACTACGGATCAGGAGTTTTCGAGGGCATACGTTGCTACGAGACTCCCGATGGACCGGCAGTTTTTCGTCTGACCGAGCACATGACGCGTCTCAAAGAGTCCGCGAAGATGCTCTACATGGATCTGGATTATACGGTCGAAGAGCTCTGCCAGATCGTGATCGACACGATCAAGGCCAACGACATCAAGGAGTGCTACATTCGTCCACTCGTCTTCCGTGGTTACGGCTCCATGGGAGTCGATCCGCTTCCTGCGCCGGTCGAGTTCATCGTCGCGGTCTGGCCATGGGGCTCGTATCTGGGCGAAGATGCGCTGATCAACGGCGTAGAGGTCGGTGTCTCAAGCTGGCGCCAACGTTCTTACAATGCCTCTCCACCTGCGATCAAGGCATGCGGTAACTATCTGAACAGCTCCTTTGCACGGATGGAGGCCAATCGTCACGGCTATAACGAGGCGATCCTGCTCAATGAGGTCGGACAGGTCGCCGAGGGCACCGGGGAGAACCTCTTTATCGTCAAGGGCGATACCCTCATGACACCGTGCGTCAGCGACGGCGTTCTGGTCGGCATCACCCGCGATTCCGTGATGGATATCGCGCGTGATTTCGGTTACGAGGCGATCGAATGCTCGCTCGTGCGCACCGATCTGTACACCGCGGACGAGTTCTTCATGACCGGGACCGCCGCCGAGCTGGTGCCGGTCCGCATGTGCGACGGAATTCAAGTAGGAGAAGGAGTGGCTGGGCCGGTCACCCTCAAGTTACAAAAGGCGTTCTTTGATGCAGTTCGTGGCGAGAATGAGGCTTACAAACACTGGCTCACCTACGTATAGTTCATGTCGTTCGTTCATCTGCATACTCATACGGAGTATTCGCTCCTTGATGGAGTAGCGCGGGTCAAACCGCTTATCGCGCGCGCAAAAGAGCTCGAGATGCCCGCAATGGCGCTCACCGATCATGGGTATATGTTCGGCGCGTTCGACTTTTACAAGACCGCGGAAAAGATGGGGATCAAACCTATTCTGGGTTGTGAGGTCTACTTCACTCCCGATTCACGCCACGTGCGTGAAGGCAAACCCAATCTCTATCATTTACTCCTTCTCGCGCGCACCCTCGAGGGCTATCACAACCTGATGTCGCTCAGCTCGCACGCCGCTATCGGAGGCTTTTACTACAAACCTCGTGTCGACCTTGAGTTGCTCCAACGATTCTCCAAAGGGCTTATCGGTACCTCGGCATGCATGTCCGGTATCATCTCGAAAAGCATCGAGCTCGATAATATCGAGCAGGCGCGGCATTGGGCCCAGACCTATGCCGAGACCTTCGAGCCGGGTAACTTCTACCTCGAGATCCAGAACCAGGGGATCGTGACCGACCGAGGCGTTTCGCAAGATCACCTCTCTGCGCAGATCGCTGAACTTGGAGCCGAAATGGGCTTACCACTGGTCGCGACCAACGACATCCACTATCTGACGCGTGATGACGCGCACACCCAGGATCTGATGCTCACGATCGGCACCGGAGCGATGTTCGACGACCCCGACCGTATGTGCTTCAAGTGCCAGGAGTTCTATGTCAAGAGCCCTGACGAGATGAAAGAGGTCCACGCGCTCTACCCTGAGGCGATCGCCAACACGCTCGAGATCGCGGACAAATGCGATGTCGAGCTCGAGTTCGACAAGATCATCTTGCCGGTCTTCGATGTTCCGCAAGATAAGACTCAAAACGATTACCTGCACGAACAATGCATCGAAGGACTCAAGCAACGTTATGGCGATCCGATTCCCCCCGAAGTGATGGAGCGTCTCGACTACGAACTGGAGATCGTCACCTCCAAGGGCATCAGCGCTTACTTTCTGATCGTGGCCGACTTCACCCAGTGGGCAAAGTCCCAAGGCATCGGTGTGGGACCGGGAAGAGGCAGCGCGGCAGGTTCGATCATCGCCTACGCACTCTCGATCACCGATCTCGATCCGCTCGAATACGGACTGCTTTTCGAGCGCTTCCTCAACCCCGAACGTACCGAGATGCCCGATATCGATATGGACTTCGACGACCTCCGTCGTGGCGAGGTCATCGATTACGTGCGTGAAAAATATGGTGACGACAAGATCGCGCAGATCGTCACGTTCAACAAGAGCAAAGCCAAGATGGCGATCCGCGATGTCGGACGCATTATGGACTATCCCTATCACGTACCCGACCGCATCGCGCAAAAGTTGGTGATGCAGGATCTCGATGCGACACTCGATAGTTCGCTTAAGGGCAATCCGGATTATGCGAAAGCCTATGAGCAAGAGGCTGAGGTCAAAAGGATCACCGATGAAGCCTTGCGTATCGAAGGCATTATCCGTGGTGAGGGTGTGCATGCCGCTGCGGTCGTGATCGCACCCGAGCGGGTCAGTCATTACGTGCCCGTCAAATACGACACCAAGGAAGGTGGCGTTATCACCCAGTTCGACGGTCCGACCGTCGCACGTCTTGGTCTGCTCAAAATGGACTTTTTGGGACTACGCAACCTCTCGGTCATCCAACGCGCCATCCACAACATCGAGGACAACCATGGGATCCGTCTAGTCGAGAGCGAGATACCGCTCGACGATCCCCAGACGTTCGAACTCCTCTCAAAGGGAGATACCGCCGGTGTGTTCCAGGTCGAGTCCCAAGGGATGCGCGCCCTTCTCAAAAGACTGAAGCCGACGTCTTTTGCCGACATCATCGCGGTGCTCGCACTCTATCGTCCCGGACCACTCAAAAGCGGCATGGTCGAAGACTTCGTCGCCAGAAAGAACGGCAGGCGTCCGGTCACCTACTACGATGAGCGGCTCAAACCGATATTGGAAGAGACCTACGGTACATTCGTCTATCAAGAGCAGGTCATGCAGGTCTCGATGGAGATGTGCGGTTTTTCCGCGGCAAAAGCCGATAAACTGCGCAAGGGAATGGGTAAGAAGATCCGTTCGGTGCTCGATGAGCTCAAGACCGACTGGATCGAGGGTGCAGCTGCCAACAACTATGATCCGGCGATCGCCACCAAGATGTGGACCGACATCGAGCCGTTCGCCGAGTACGCATTCAACAAATCGCACAGCGCAAGCTATGGGGTCATCACGATGCGTACCGCCTACCTGAAGGCACACTATCCCGAAGAGACGATGGCGGCGGTGCTCAGTTCGTATCTGGGTAAGACCGACCGCCTCATCAAATATATCAACGAGTGTCGAAAATCGGGTATCGAAGTGCTCCAGCCCGATATCAACGCGTCGCAAAGTGATTTCACCGCGGTCCTCGGCGAGGGTATCCGCTTCGGGTTGACCGGTATTCGCGGAATCGGCGAGGCGGTCGTCGAGCACCTCATCGCGGTACGCGACGAGGGCGGACCATTCACGACGCTCAACGACTTCATCGAGCGGATCGATCCGAGGATCGTCGGTGCAAAAACGGTCGAGTCTCTGATCAAAGCCGGTGCGTTCGACTCGACGGGCTATCCGCGCCGCCAGCTCTATATGATGCTGGCAGAGGACGGGCTCTATGAGGCAGCGGCTCAACGCTACAAGGATCGCTGCAGCGGGCAGGTCTCTTTCTTCGATCTGTTCGGCGAAGAGGACCATGGGTTCACCACCACGATCCCGGATCCGGAGCCGTGCGATTGGGACAAGCGCATAAAACTCTCCTTCGAAAAGGAGTTGCTCGGTGTCTACGCATCGGATCATCCGCTGCGTGAGATCGAGAAACAGATGGACAGAGCGACCGACTATACCCTCGACCAGGTCGAGGAATTCGCAGGCGGCGAGAAGGGTTGGTTCGCCGGGATGCTCTCCAAGGTCGAGATCCGCCCGACCAAGCGTGGTCCTATGATGGCGCTCATGACCCTTGAAGACCTTGGCGGGTCGATCGAGTGCGTGGTCTTTCCCAAAGTGCTCGAACAATACCGCGATTTCATCGTCGATGACGCGACGGTACGGATCTCGGCCAAATACGAGGCCGATGACCGCGGCGACAAGTTGATCGTAAGCAAGGTCGAGCCGTTCGACGGGACCGAGATGGCGCGTCCGCGCAAGCGGCTGCGGATCAAGGCGACCCCCGAGCAGGTCAAGACCACGAAGTTCTCCGATGACCTCAAACAGATCTTTCGTCATTTTCCCGGAGACGATGTCGTCGAGCTGAGCATATACGATCAGAAGACCGACCGCACGATGGTAGCGGTCATGGGGCTGAAGGTCGACAGCAATGCGGTGGGACTTGCGGCAGAACTCGATTCGGTCATCGGCGAGTCCGGTTACGAGATTCGATGAGCGCACCGAAGCGCAGACTCAACATCGATACGCTCACCCCCGCTCAGCAAGGACTGCTTGCGGCGGTCCTGATGGCGATCGCGCTGCTGATCGGCTCGATCCTGTTCTTAAGCTTCGCGGTGCCGAACAATTGGCTGGTCCCCACCCCGCGCAACCAGTTCGAGCGCGACATCATCGTGGCCCAAGATGAGGTGCGCGAGGCAGAACGGACCTATGGGACTGGGCCCACCGAGGAGGGACGCACTCCCTATGCCGATGCTTCCGCACTCCTTCTCGAAGCACGCTTGAACGCGAAGCAATTCAACCGCGCGCTCAAAGACGCAAGAGCTCTCAGCGAGCAATTCCCCGATCATGCGCAGATCACGCTCATGTATGCGCGCGCGCTGTTCGAGACCGAGCACTTCAGCGATGCGCAACAGGTCATCTCTGAGCTGCTGGATCGCACACAGCTACCGACCGATATTGCGCGCGACGCGTATTATATGCAGGCGCAACTCTCTCTTAATGAAGGCGAACACAGTGATGCGTTCGAAAGCCTGATACGTGCGGCACAGATACCTCCGGCATCGACGCAATACTACGAAGAAGCCGGTAATCTGGCAGTCTCTCTGAGACGATGGGAGGACGCGGCGAACGCCTATGGATGGGCGCTTGCATTCAATCCGGACTCACGCGCGGCACAAGTCGCATTGAGCGAGATCCGTTCCAAGGACCCCGAAGCATTCGCGCACGGCATAGAGGAGCCGAGCATGCAGACCGGTATCAATATCGAAGGACTTCTTCCGTGAGCGAGAACGCCACCGCCATCTCGGTCCGCTTCCCCCATGCCACGCGTCAGCGCCAGCTGACCGTCACACTCGGCTGCATACTGATCGGCGTGCTGATCGCTCTGGCGTTGATCTGGCTGCTCGTCTATCAATCGGTCATCGCTACGACCGAGGGACCGCCCGAGGTCGGGACCTACTCCACCCAGTTCATGGTCTCGTGGTATGGGACGGCCGGCGAGATATTGCGCCGACCTTCCGGCATCGCGGTCGACGAGGAGCGCCGTCAGGTATTCGTGACCGACAGTTATCGCGCGATGGTCTATATCCTTGATCTGGAATGCGAGCGTACCGGGTCGTTCGATGGGGGGACCGAGCCGGACTACCGACTGGAACTGCCGACCTCGATCGCGGTCGCCTCGACCGGACAGGTCTATGTGGTCGATGCCGCGTTGCAAAAACTCGTCATCTTCGATGAATATCACCAACCGGTCCGCTCGGTGCGCTTTGCTGAAGAGCCCCCTAAGGCGGTCGCAGTCATCGAGAACCGGGACGGAACCGAGGAATTGTGGGTGCTGAGCTATTCCGGAGTGACGCGCGGCACACTCGATGGCGATTTCGAATGGGGCTACTATGCCCGAGGTGAAGGACCCGGACAGTTCAATAATCCCAGCGATCTGGCGGGGATCTCCGATGAGACCTCAAGCACACTTTTGGTGTGCGATACGTTCAACTACCGCGTGCAAGCATTCGAGGTGATCGATGAGAAACTCGAGCTCAGCTGGATCTACGGCAGCTCCGATGAGACCACGACCACCCAAAGTGGCGAATACGCCGAGCGAGGTACGACCCGTCTGCTCGATCTTCCGGTCGCGGTCACGACCGACGACGATGAACAGGTTTTCGTGCTCGATGGAATGGGAGCCTCGATCATCACGCTCGACCGCAGGACCGGTGAGATGATCACCTCCTACGGCATTGCGGGTTCGCAAGAAGGGCAGCTTCTCTATCCGTCGGCGATCGCGTATTCCACCGATCAGATCTGGGTCGTCGATCAAGGCAATTCGCGCGTCTCGGTATTCTCTCAAAAAGAAGTACCGCCCGCGCCGCGTTTGACCCGCGCCCACTTTCCGCTGGAGTTGCTGTGGATGTTGATCGGGTTGCTCACGCTCATCGAGATAGGGTGCCTGGTGTGGTTGGCGAGCATTCGCTCGACACGTCTGGTCATGGCGATGGACGCGCTCGAGAGGATCGATGATCGAGAAATGGGCTCGGTCATCGCCGAGGTCGTTGAGCACCTCAACGTCGCGCCGGGCATCGAGACGTTCGCCCAACAGGCGAGCCCCGATTCACGTATCGCTACCGCCCCCCTTTCCAAACGCAAGATCACCCAACTGGA
>Ga0123353_10002177_pt1 | contig 24232 bp, 14 predicted proteins | sample TergutLab28metaG_3_FD_92763 | JGI IMG/M metagenome (GOLD analysis project Ga0123353, IMG submission 92763) | Labiotermes labralis P3 segment gut microbial communities from Petit-Saut dam, French Guiana - Lab288 P3 | ecosystem: Host-associated > Arthropoda: Insects > Digestive system > Gut ... | reverse complement strand
TTTTTGAGCCAAAAATAATAGTTTGCTAATTGGGTATATTGTGCGTTATAATTACGGCAACGTTACGGCAGGATGCAGTAAAGCATTGATTAATAAGCCCCTCCCCTCGCTGCAAGCGGGAGAAGGGAACGAAACAGACTTGAGTCGAAAACGCTCCAAGGCCGTTGAAGCTCCTGAAATGGAAGCCCCGCACATAAGGCGCAACGGACAGGAAACGAACTTACCCATCGATAAGCCGCTTGTAACCCCGGCAATTCCCGCAACGTGTGGCGAAATGGCCCAAAAAAGTGCTCCAGTACCATTGCCCGAAGCGGCGATGACGGCTGCGGCGATACAGCAGGCCAAGCAGGCGCTCGGGTTGCTTTCGTCATTTGCCGATGCAGCGGAAAAACCCTCGTCGGTACGCGAAAAAAGCGGGCCACGGGTACAGATCGGAACGATTGAAGTCATTGTCGAATCAGCGCCAGCCGTACAACAAAAGCCCTCACCCTTTACCGGATTTACACGCGATCCGGGCCGTTATTACCAGCGGAGGCTCTAACGATGGAAGCTTCTCTTTCGATACTTGTAGATGCTATCCGGAACCAATTGTACGATTTGTTCGAAGATGAGCTTACCAACACTCAGATAGTGATCGGCCCGCCGCACGAAGCTGCAAAGCAACAGGAAAAAGACGCAGACAGGGATTATTTGTGCGTTTTCCTCTACCGCGTTGGCTACAGCGGTTTCCCGGCAGACACGACATCGGACGACCCTCTATACCTGAAGGCGTTTTGCATGATTACAGCGCTGGGAGGTTCAGATCCGGGTTCAGGTTCGGCCTGCAAAACGCCCGGCAATTCAGAATTGAAGCTGATAGGGGCAATTGCGAAGCATTTTCATCAACATCCCGAGCTGAAGCTGGAAGACGAAAGCGGCGCCGTACGGGCGCACCTGCAAATCGTACCGATGCAGTTGACGCTGGACGACATCAATCACTTGTGGGCAACACAAAATAATACGCCTTACCGGTTGTCGCTATCCTATGAATTTGCGTTACTGCCGGTTCCGATGAAGGCCCGCGTCGAGAGAGGCCCAAGAGTGAGCTCTGTTTCCTTTGGGGTCTCGGCGACTCTCGACCCCAATAAAGAAGTAGAAAAAACCTTATTCCACCTCCAGGTGCCGCTCGTTGAAGTCGATATAAAAAACCGTCCCGACTGGGCGCCCCATATATGTCTCTTAAATAACGGGGAACCAACCTATACGTTGGAGAAATACACACCTCAGACCCCGGTATCCCTGATCGTATTGGGCAACCCGGAAACGCCAGTGAGCCTTGAATGGGAAATCTGGACCCTGGATAAAACTAACCCCCCCACCGGAAGCTGGGAAACGGGTGTGAAAGGAGAAGAACTGCGACCGACATCTGCTTCGTTGCAGAATGCAACTGCAATTCAGGTAACAGTCCCCAGGCTCAACAACAACGATGAAATCCAGGCACTGTTACGCGCAGTTCGGACATACAAGCCCGAAAATGGAGGCGCGTCGCGCACGCTTGTCAGCAACCCCGTACTGATTACGGTGGGTTCATGAACACTACGGCAACCGACGCGATGGCCTACGAATGGGCGCGGATAGACAGGCTGGCCAGCTGTCTGGCCGACTCAAGGCGTGGTCAGCCGGTTGACGAAGAGAAAATCGAGGAATTGATCCGGATACAGGAGCAGGTCGACGCCATGCGCAATGCCAGCACAGTCTGGCACGGCATGGTCACGCGCTACGGCCTGGAACGGTTGGATACCGACATCCTGGCCTTTGCGCTGGCCCCGGATGCCGAACCGCGCCTCGGCTGGATGTTCCAGACATTGCAGGCTGGCGCCTCTTCTGCTTACCCCAGTGCAGCGCTGATCGGTGAAATGTTGGGGTTGGAGCAAAACGGCATCAGCGTCCTTCATCAACGTCTCGATGGGCGTGCGCCTTTGCTGCGGTATGGTCTGATCAACGACGCCAACGGCGACATCTATGCGCCGCTGCGCGCAACTTCCAAGACACATTCCGAACTGCTGGGCTGGAAAACCTGCCGTGCAGTACCCAAGGGCGCGATTGAAACACCCGTAACCGGCACGATGGACGATCTGGTGTTGCCGGAAAACTGTTTGCAGACTCTACGCGAATATCTGATGTGGATTCGTTTCCGCGATGTGGTCGTCGACCAGTGGGGCGCAAAGAGTTGCGGCGGCCCGGTGGCCCTGTTCAGCGGCCCGTCCGGCACGGGCAAGAGCTACGCGGCCGAAGCGCTCGCGCATGCGTTAGGCTGGCCGCTTTACCGTGTCGACCTGGGGTTGCTGGTCAGCAAATACATCGGCGAAACCGAAAAGAACCTCAATATGCTGTTCGACAGTACGCACGGCGAACCCATGGTGCTGCTGTTCGACGAAGCCGACGCCCTGTTCGGCAAGCGCGGGGAAATCAAGGAAGCGCGGGATCGCTACGCCAACATGGAAGTCAGCCACCTGCTGGCCCGCATGGAGCGCCACCAAGGCCCCTGCATCCTGACCACCAACCTGCGGGACGCCATCGATTCTGCGTTTGCAAGGCGCTTCCATGCCGTCATCGATTTTCCGAGACCAGACGCAAAAGCGCGGATCCAGCTCTGGAAGCAGCATATCCCGCCCAAAGCGCCATTGGCTCAGGAAGTGGATTTTCAGATGCTCGCTGAATCCGTTGTGTTGACGGGCGGGCAGATACGCAACGCCGCGTTGCACGCGGCATACCTTGCCGCAGGCGAAGACGGTGAAGTTGGCCTCACACGGATCGCACGCGCCGTCTGGGCCGAACTCGGCAAAGATGGCAAGGAGCGCATCAAGCGCAGCCTGGGGCATCTATTGAATTATCTGCCGGAGGGAGCATGACAATCGAGATTGGCCATTTAAGTTTACGCCTGCCCCAAGGGTTCGAATCGCGGGCAAACACGATTGCGCACCAGATCGGCACAGGGCTGGATCAACAGAACTGGAGCCGGGACATCCACATTGATCACCTGAGCGTGCCATCGGTTTCCGTTTCCCCGCATGAAGGGGACAGTGCCGTTGCGCAGAAGGTAGTTGCTGCAATTTTGCAGGGAATCGAAGGGAGACGAAATTGAGCGCATTACCATATGTCAGGTCCGCCCTCAGGGTTCAGCGCGGGACACTGTTTGAATACGGTTTGAGCAAGGGAGTGCTGATGCTGGATTTCGAGTTCAATCCTTCCCGCATCTCACGCACACGTACCGTATCGGTCAAAACGGCCGGCCTGGCCGGGACGCGCGGCGGCTACGATTTCGCAACGCCTATGGACGCCCTACGGGCGGCACAAGGCGTCTTTGCGGAACCGGAAAGCTTCGACATCTCGATCATGCTCGATGCAACCGACCGCATGGAAGCAGGCGACCCGATTGCCTCCGCTATGGGCATACAGCCCGAAATCGATGTGATCCGCTCCATGCTGGAGCCGAAATCGATGCAGCCCGATGGCGCAAGGATGCTTACGTCCCTGGGCAAGGGCAATGAGAGAAGCTTCCCGCAGTATCAGGCGCTGTCCGTGCTGATATTCAAATGGGGCCTTGTACACATGTTGCCGGTTTTCATGACGCGGGCGCAGATCGAAACGCAGGAATTTTTGCCTACGCTGATGCCCTATCGCGCCGAAGTGTCGCTGAGCCTGCAAATCATCGAAAGCAGGAATCCTTTCTACATCGCGGAAAACGTGCGTCAAACCCTCTCGGCGGCGACCAACATAATGCACAACACTACTGCGACTTTTCCCTTTGGCATGTAAGGAGCAGCGGATGTCCAGACAATCACGCTATAAAGATTCAAAGTACTTTGCCACAGAGTCGGGAGTATCAACCTCGTTCCGGGGCATCCGTCAGCGGGATATCGGCCCGGCAACCGGCATTGTCGAATACCAGCTCAAACCATGGGATCGTATCGACAGGGTTTCATTCAATTACTACAACGATGACGGTTTATGGTGGCGCATCCTGGACGCAAACCCGGAAGTCCTGTGCGCCACAGATCTTTTCATCGAGCCGGAAACGCAAGAGAGCCGCAAACAGGAAACCGCCGAGAAAACGCTCCTGATCCCGGGAGCCAGCGAGTAAGCCATGAGTCTGGAGCAAAAACATCGTCAGCCTGCCAAATGCGTCATCAAAATCGACGGCAAGGAAACCGTCGACCTCTACCCCTATCTGGAGCAGGTGAGTGTTGAAACCAGCCGGAATAGCGCGGCTGTCTGTACCCTGACGTTCGCATCCGTCCGGGAGAAGGACGGCAAATGGAACGTCCAGGACTTGGGTCTGCTGGAGCCGTGGAAGCGCCTCTTCATTGAGGTGGATTTTGGCGCGGGTGAAGAAGAAATCATGCGCGGCTTCATACGGGATATCAAAATAGAATATCCTGAAGACATGATCGCAAAGGTCGTTGTTACCGGCCAGGACGAAACCATCCTGCTCGACCGCCAGCATGTGCAGAAAGTCTTTTCAACGCTCGACGACCCTCTTCAGGACGATGATTTGATCAGGGAGCTTTTGAAGGACTATTGGGTAGGCAACGATGTGAATGCCGCAAAGGGGACGACTTGCGGCAATCTGTATTTTGACGGCACGCCGATACGGCTCATCAGGGATCGGGCAGCACTCAATCGTTTTGAGTTCTATATTCGCAAGGGTAAAGCCTACTTCGGGCTGCCAGACCTCAACGGCACACCGCAACCCGTCATCCTGATCTACGCCGGACAGGCAAGCAACTGCTTTAACTTTTCGATAATCCACGACGGCCACCTCCCTGACAGCGTTCGCTTTACAGATATGGCAGAGGACGATGGCAAACCCTTTTCCATTACCTATTCCGGCGAATTTAAGCCATTGGGGGAAAAAAGGGCAACCAGCGAAGACAAGGGCCTCGGCGACTTTACCTGGCGCTTACGGTCGCCACGAGGCTCGACACAAGACGAGCGCAAAGCGCGTGCAAAAGCCAAAGCGGAAGAAGTTGCATGGAAAATCCGCGCAACCGGAGAGTTGGACGGTTCCATGTACGGCCATGTGCTACAGACGAACAGCCTCGTCAAGGTTGACGGCGTTGGATCAACGTATGGTGGCCTCTGGTACGTCGATGAGGTCAAGCATCATTTTTCCACCGATGGCTACCGCCAGGCGTTTCAGTTGATTCGCAATGCAACGATCGACACGGACTCGAAGGACATGCCAGATCCATTGGCGAAAGTGAGAAAAATATGAACGACGCAATGACCGAAGAAATCGACCACCTCAGCGAATGGGTCGACGAACGCTGGTACGGCAAATACCGTGCCCGCGTCGTCGACAACAACGACCCTGAAAAACGCGGGCGCCTGCGCCTGCACATTCCTGCTGTGTTCGGCGACGGCAAAAAAAACAAGGACGAAAAAAAAGACGACCAAAACAAAACAAAAATCGATAGCAAAATAGAAAGCGATAGCAGTATCGACAACCTGATAACGGGCTGGGCATTGCCCTGCTTTCCGTTCGGAGGCGGAAAGTCTTACGGATGGTTTGCCGTCCCCGAAAAAGACGCGCTGGTCTGGGCCGAATTTGAAGAAGGCGATATCAACCGCCCGGTCTGGACAGGCGTTTTCTGGCTGCGCGAAGCGGACGTACCCTCCGATGCGGCCAAAGCGCCACCAACCACGCGGCTATTTCAGACGCCTTCTGGCCATATCATGCAGTTCGATGACAAAGAAAAGAAAATCATTATCGAAGACGCCAACGGCAACAAGATCGAAATGGATTCTTCCGGCGTAACCATCAAGGCCAAGCAGGTCGCGCTAGGAGGGGACGGCGGAGAGGCGGTGATCATGGGGGACAGCTTCATGACCATGTTCAATACGCATACACATACCTCTGCAGCGCCTACCTCGCCGACATCTCCACCCATCATGGGGATGACATCGGCACAGCTTTCAACCAAAGTCAAAACAACCTGAGGGCATGAAGATGCCAAGACTTCCCGATCCCAGTTTCCTGAAATTTCCGTTCCATGTCGGCAAGAACGGCCCGGAACTCAGCAGGCGTGGCGCACATGTGCGTTCGCAGATCGAACAGGTGTTGATGACGGTCCCTGGCGAACGCGTCTTCCGCCCTAACTTTGGCGTGGGCGTCAAGCGGCTGGTCTTCGAGCCGAACAGTTCGGCACTCTGGAGCGTCACGGAAAACCGGCTGCTTTCGTCGTTGATGGAAGCCCTGCAAGGTGAAGTCGACCCAGGCACCTTGCAGGCCAGCGTTACAGGCGAGGGCGAAAAACTGAGCATCTCGGTTTCCTACACCCTGGCGCGCATCGGCTTGCTGGAAGAGTACGACTTCTCGGTTTCAGGAGGGATCTGACATGGCCGGCAGCCTGAAACTCGATTTGTCATTCCACGAACCAATCGCCGTCAAAGACGTCGTTGGAAACATAAAAAAGGACTGCGGGATCCGCACAGCAATCATGCCGTTGTCCTTGCCGCCGATGGGTGACGACTTCGTCTGGGAAGCGCGCGATTTTGACGGCTTCCGGATGGCCATGCTCGAAGAGATGGCGGCGCGCTTTCCCGAACGCACACAGTGGACGCCCGCCGACCTCGAAGTCGTCCTGGTTGAGGTGCTGGCCTGGGCGCTGGATCAACTTTCGGACATGCTAGACCGCGTGACGGCCGAAGCCTATCTCGAAACGGCGCGCCGTCCCGATTCCGTGCGCCGCCTGTTGAACCTGATCGGCTATGAAACCAGTAAAACCGATGATCGGGAATGGTCGCAAAATCCGGTATTGATGGAAGCCGCGCGTCTGGCAGGCCCCAAATCGGTACACCAGCAGCGCCGCACGGTCAGTATCAGCGACTACGCAGAAAGCATGGAAATGCACCCGCTGGTGCGCCGCGCCGTTTCATCGACCTGCTGGAACGGCAGTTGGCACTGCGTCCTGGTAACGGTCATCCTGTTGGGCTGGCAACGCCTGGACAGCACGCTTGATGAAGTTTTTCAGGATTTGCCAATCCTGGAGCAGCGGCTGAAAAATTTTCATACACAACACGGCCTGCCCAAAATCACCACTGATGACGGAGAGATTGACAGGAATATTCGCGTCATCAATTCCCTCAAAGCCTGGTCGGATTCGAGGCGCACGGTAGGGCAGGAAGTCCTGTTTGGGGAAGCAACCCGCGTCGGTATCGATATCGGGCTTGATATCCGCATCGCTCCCCAGTATTACCAATCCGAAGTGCTACAGACAATCCGCACCGTATTCAACGCGCAGGAAGGCGGTTTCTTCGAAATCGACCGCTTAAGCTTTGGCACCAAACTGGCGAAAAGCGATGTCATCCAGGCGGTCATGCAGATCGAAGGCATCGCAAGTGTCGAGGTGAATACTTTCAAACGTTCCGACAGCGATTCCAAAAAAGCCGAAGACAGTGTCGCGCTCGAAGGGTTTGAGGTCGCCGTCTGCGAGAACGACCCGAAAGAGCACGGGCTTGGCACGCTGGCAGTTAGATGCAGAGAAGGACTCATAGGATGAAAACCATGCCGAACATTATGCCTATTGGAGAACAAGATGAGATCTGACCTGACACGCTGGAACCGTGCGGGCCTGAAGCGCTTCCGTTATGTAGACGGCAATGCCGCGATTTATCTCGAAGCATTGCGCCAGGAATTGTTTGCGCGCCTCGCAGGCTGGGACATGGAATTGCTCGGCATTCCATTCGACAATGAAAAATTTGATGATACGGATAGCCACGAGGATTATCTGCAGGAAAGGCTCGATGATCTCAAAAAATACACTGATCAATTCGGCAAAGACCATCAGCAGGCAATCGACAATTACCTGAAACTCAACGATAATCGTGGCGGCATTGCAATTGAAATAATTCGCAGCTTTGCGCGCGCCGCGCATGTGCTGACAGAGCATCTCGATGCCTATGCTAACGAGGGCTTTCTCGGCACGGCAACGCAATGGGAAAATGTGCGGCGTCTCGTCTATGGGCTGGACTACCACCCCAACCCGCCCGCTTCCGCCACAACGTATCTGACTCTGCACGCAAAACCAGAACAAGGCGGCTTGGTCGCACGCGGCCTGCAAATCAAGCACTCACCCGAAAATGGCAGCCCGGTCGTTTTTGAAACCCTGGAAGACATTGAGGTGGATCCCGCTTTCAATGCTTTGCGGTTACAGAATTGGAATCATTCGTATAAAAAAATATCTGATGCCAAAACGCTCGAATTGAACCGCATCATCGATGATTTGAGACGTGGCGAGCCGGTTATTGTTGAAAGTTCCCGCGGCAATTTTCAGCCCCATTTAGTGGAAGATTTTTCGAACGATAGTGGATATACTGAATTGACACTGAATCCGCCTGTCTCAGGCACTTGCGGCGACCTGATCATTCATCTCAACCCGGCTGAAGAATTGGAAACTTTTGCAATTTTGTCTCAAGGAAAAGTGGAAGTTAATATCGTCAAACGCATTGCTCGTGATGATTTGTGTGTTGCAGTATGCGGTTCAAATCTCGCGGCTGCGCGCGTTCAGGCTATATCAGAAATAGCAGCAAGAATAGAAAAGCAACAGAATTCGACAGAAGAAAAGGCATACCCGGCACGGTCTAATCTGCAAGTCGTCAAATCGTGGCAATTTTCATCAGGAAGCGTAATTGCCAACTTCCCAGCCCATGAAACTATTGTTTTCGGAAAATTCAAAGAACAGGCTCGCCTGAAAGATTGGAATTTCAACGAAGATAGAAAAGAAAAACTCACGAATAAACTAGTGCTTGAAGACATAGAAGTCGCCAGAAAACTCAAAGACCGGCTTATCGTGATTGAGGAAGAAGAGTCCGAACCAAGGAAGAATTTTCAAACAACTGTACAAAACGTAAATGAAAATCCAAATGGCTCTGTCACTGTCACGCTTGAACCTCCTTTCCCCGAGGGCTACACAATAGGCCGTACGGTAATCTACGCCAATGTCGTGCCGGCTGGCCATGGCGAAACGCAGCCGGAAAGGATCCTGGGCAGCGGCAATGCGACGCTCTCCAATCAGGAATTCCTGTTTCCCGTAACCGATGTCTCTTTTGTACCCGACCAGGCGCAGGTCTCCGGCGTACGCGCCGATATCGAAGTCAGGGTCGATGGCGTCCCCTGGACACAGGTATCCCGGTTCAACCTGTCCCGATCCGCTGACCTTCACTACGTGGTCAGGATGACCGAAGAAAGGCACTTGCGCATCGTGTTCGGGGACGGCGTCAACGGTCGGCGGCTGCCATCCGGAGAAAATAATGTCCGCATAGCCTGGCGGATGGGATCGGGATCGGCGGGCAAACTCAAAGCCGGGTCGCTGACAAAACTGGCACTTCCCCACTCACGTATCGAAGCAATCGGCCAACCTTCAGACAGCAGGGGCGGCAGCGACATGGAATCTGTCACCTCCTTGCGGCGCAGTGCCCCCGCAAGCCTGATGACGATGGAACGTGCGGTGTCGGTCGGCGATTTTGCAGCGCTGGCCGCAAGCCACAACAGAGTCTGGAATGCGCACGCCGAACTGCAATCGTATGGCAGCGAACGGGTGGTGCGCGTCACCGTCGTGCCTGCGTATGGAGATCCACTGGATTCTGACCTGAAGAAAGATCTCAAGGAATACCTGCTGTTTCGTGCAATTCCGGGGATTCACGTCGAGTTGGAACCATTCAGGCGCGAAATCCTGAGGCTCAAGATCAACATTGGTATCGACACAAACCGTTTCAAAGAGGAAGACATCAAAAAGGACGTCCGGCAAACCTTGCTTCAACGCTTTACGCTCGAAAAACGCCCCATTGGCGCACCAGTCTATTTGAGTGACGTCTACCAATGCGTCGAGGCAATACGCGGCATCGAATACTCCGTCTGCAAATTTATTGAAATCAATGACAAAGGTAAGGCTAAATTTGAAGATGGAGAAGTCAAAACTACCAACGAACAGTCTTGGTCTCCCAACACTGATGGGGTGCTTTACATTCCCGACCCTAATGAAATGCATCAGATGCAAGAAGATGAAAATAACATCATCAACCTTACTGCAGTAGAGGAGGCGCAAAAATGAATGACTTTCAAAGCCGTTTTGGTCTCGCACTCTACGAAGCGTTACCGGAAATATATCGCACACGCGACAATCTGGATGGAAGTGAAGAAGGCCATTTGGCAGCGTATCTCGACAGTTGTGGCAAGCTGCTCGACACCATCTATAACAGCCTGGATCAGCGTTACAAGGATTGCTTCCCCGAAAGTTGCCAGGAATGGCTGCTCCCCTACTTTGCGGAATTACTGGGCGTGTCGACGCTTTCTCCGCATATAAATGGCCGCCGTGAAGAGATCATGCATGCTGTAGCATGGCGGCAAAGCAAGGGGTCGCTGAAAACAATTTCTGAAATCGCACAAAAAATCGGTGGGTTCGATAAGTCCGATCAAATTGCGGAGGAACTCAATAAATTTGAAAACCTGGTCATGCAGGAAGGTTGGAAGCGGGTAGCGCGCACAGCGCGCGTTGACGGTCCGTTTGAGTCACCGACGATAGTGAGCCTACGTACTCCTGACGAAGATCCTGCAAAATTCATCAGCCCCAAAGACTTTATCGTCCATCGCAATACGGCGGTGCACTCCGTGGACGTCCGCAAACCAGACTGGCGTCAGGGGCACCCAAATCCGTATTCGGTATTGCTTTATGTATTGCCCTACCCTGGATTTTTTACGGATGAAAAAGCCGTCAAATTTAAATGGAAATCCAACAAAGTAAATGTAAATATCGCTGACAATATTGACATTGCTAATTGGCTTGAAAAAGACAATGACTCGGTTTCACTAAACGATTACATTGGGCTCGAATACAATAAAGATAGCGATACTTTGCATTTCTTCAAAAAACCGGGTGTAACAGACACCATTCATATCATAGGTAAAAAAACGTTGAATGAAGCGGCTCGATATCATTTTACGGAACTCAATCTGGGCGATACAGATACAAATACAGCAACATTGAACGTTCCATCAGAGACGTATTTGATGCTTGAAAAACTCGCAGCCCACACAATCACCGTTAAAAAAAATTCAGACCTTATCGCCCAGGATTGCCTGCTGCACACCGTAAACGCCTCCAATTGCTACGTGCAACTTGAATATTGCACGGTATTGGGAAATCTATATGCAGAATACCTGGAAGCCAGCGACTGCATCTTCATGGAAAACTTTTATAGCAGTGATCATCTAAGTGAACCGCAAGGCGGCGTTCGTTATTCCCGGTATGCTCCAGACCCAGATGCCATTGCCCTCACGCTTTATCGCCGGAAACTTCATCGTCCCAACGACAACGGCCATGTTGACTTTCGAGTCACCAGCAATCTTGAAGCCACCGCTTATTGGGTCGTCCTTGAAGGCGACGGGCCCACCCTTTCCGCCGAAGAGATCGTCAACCACGCTAATGTCAACACAAACAACATGGCCGCTGGTGAGAGTTTTTCCGGAACGCTCACCGGTCTTTCACCGGACACGGATTATCAGTTTTATTTCGTCGCCAAGGGTAAAGACGACAACGACATAGACATATACAGCGAAATGTGGGGCAAGAAGTTCACAACCGTTCCCGCGCTGCTGCCTCCCCCCGTGCTTTCTCCCCATAGCCTGACCAGCACGGGAACGGAAACCGCGACCTTCAGCGTTACCAGCAACCTTAAAGCCACCGCTTATTGGGTCGTCCTTGAAGACGACGGTTCCACCCCTTCCGCCGAAGGGATCGCCAGCCACGCTAATGTCAACACAGGCGATATGGTCGCTCGCGAGAGTTTTTCCGGAACGCTCACCGGCCTTTCACAGAAAACGGACTATCAGCTTTATTTCGTCGCCAAAAACGAAGACGGCATATACAGCGAAGTGTGGGTCGAGGCGTTCACAACCACCGCCGAGCCGGCCTTCGAACTTTCTTCCTATAGCCTGATTGCCGCAGATACAGAAGCCACTTTCCGCGTCACCAACAATCTTGAAGCCACCGCTTATTGGGTCGTCCTTGAAGGCGAAGGCGAAGGCGAAGGCGACGGGTTCACCCTTTCCGCCGAAGAGATTGTCAACCACGCTAATGTCTACACAGGCAACATGAATGCCAATACGCCGTTTTCCGGAACGCTTACCGGCATTTCCCCGGAAACGGCCTACCAGTTTCATTTCGTCGCCAGCAACGGCTTGTTGCATAGCGACGTGTGGAGCGAGCAGTTTGAAACTACTGCCGTATCGACAAGCATCGTCCATCCCGATTTCCCGCTGCAAACCATTGACAATGTTGCCGACTCCCTGGCGCCAAGCAACAGCAATACCGGCAAAAGCAACTTCGTTTCGGGCAATAGCGTCACGCTCCTCGAAGCTGCCACAGTGCCGGGAAGTGTTTACGGCGCAATCAATCTCAAAGATCTGGAAGCCGTTACCGATAACCTGGTTCTCATCAACGGCGTAGTGAATTGCGATGTCTTCGGCGGATACGTCAGAACCAACTCGGATCTCGACGGCACCTCAGCCGCCACTGCCACGGACAATGGTGTCACCATTGATAACGGTACGGTAATGGGTGAGGTCTATGGCGGCTATACCAAGAGCGTCACCCGCGATGCCATAACCACGGGCAGCACCATCACCATCAACGACGGTACGGCAAGTTTCGTCTACACAGGATATGCTGAATGCATCTGCCCCAGAGTTGATGACAACGACGTCACGGGCATATTCACTGCCACAGTCACGGGCAGCACCACCAATATCACCAACGGCACGATAGATTACGTCGAGGGCGGATTTGCCATAGGCATCAACTGCGCTGGTACTGTCACGGACAACCGCATTACCATCAGCGGTGGCGAAGTAGGTGAACTCTGTGGCGCGTATGTGACAACCTACGACGAATCCAACCACGCTACGGCCAGAGGCAACTCCATCATTGTCAGCGGCGGCACGATAAGAGAAATCATCGGCGCGTATGCCCAGAACGATAGCGGCGGCGGCGCCATGATCACGGACAACCACATCACCATCAGCGGCGGCACGGTAAACGGAAACATCTACTGCGCGCTTACCGAGAGCATGCCCACTTTCATCACGGACAACGCCATCACCATCAGCGGCAATCCGACCTTTGGAGAATACGCCAGGCTCTACTGCAGCGCTGAGTACTGCGAGTCTGTCTTCACCGGCAACACACTGAACCTTCATTGCGCTGAGATAACGGTTGCCGAACTGGGTGGCTTCCAGAACTTGCGCTTCCGCCTGCCCGCCACACTGAAAGATAGCGACACAATGACGATGCTCACCGTCACCGGCAGGGCAGAAATCGGCATCGGTTCCACGATTGACGTAAGCCTTGACGGCACTGACCTGCCCTTGCAACCGGGAGACCGAATCGTTCTCATTCAGGCAGGCACGCTGAACGGCGCTTTCGAGCCAACGTCCGCATCCGGCGAGATCGGTGGTCATCCCTATATTCTGACGATAGAAGGCAACAACCTCGTACTGACGCTAAACGATGACATTTCCACGCTTCTTTTCGACCAGAGCCTGACCGCTACGGCCACAGGCGCAACCTTCAGCATCACCAGCAACCAGGCTGCCATCGCTTATTGGGTCGCGCTTTCAGCCGACGAACCCGTCCCTTCCGTCGAAGAGATCGTTGCGGCTGCAAGCAACACGGGCGTCATGAATGCCAATACGGTGTTTTCCCGCGCCCTTTATGGCCTTTCCCCAAGCACAGAATATCAACTGCATTTCGTTGCCAACAGTGGCGGCGGTACGTACAGCGACGTGTGGAGCGAGCGGTTTAAAACGACTGCCATGCCCGAGGCGGAAACCATCGCCTATCCCGATTTCCCGCTGCAAACCATCAACGGCTCCCCCAACATCCTGGCGCCCACCGGCAGCGATACCGGCAAGAGCAACAGCGTTTCGGGCAACAGCGTCACACTGCTTGAGAACGCCGTAGTGGAAGGCGTCCTTGGGGCATTCAGCACCAACGGCCCGGACGCCGTCACCAACAATCAGGTCATCATCAATGGCGGTACGGTGGCTGCACAGAGCGAGATTCCCATTGATGTTGTCATCGGCGGAATACACCTCACTTCCGGCAACGTCACGGCCACAGTTACGGACAATTCCGTCGTCATCAACAACGGGCGTCTGGAAAGTGACCTTTCCGGCGCGCTTGCCATGAACGACTCGGGCACTGCCATCGCTGCGGGCAACAGCATCACCATCAGCAGCAGCACGGTAAATGGAGTCAGCGGCGGAATCGCCTCAAGCAGTTACGGTACTGCTATCGCCACAGGCAACAGCGTCACCATCCGCAACGGCGCGGTAAACGGAGACATCTACGGTGCGGATGCGACAGGCAACTCTGCCATCACCACGAACAACACCGTAACCATCAGCGGCAATCCGGTCTTTGGGGAAGGCATTGGGCTCTATGGCGGTCATCTATCCGGCAGCGGTATCTCCACCGGCAACACGTTGAATCTTCATTGCGCCGGCCTGACCGTTACCGAACTGAACTACTTCCAGGAACTGAACTTCCATCTGCCCGCCACCCTGGAGAATGGTGACACGATACTCACCGTCACCGGTATGGCGTTCCTTACCGATACCACGGTCAGCATAGCCCTCGATGGCGAAGGTTCAACCTTGCAGCCGGGATGCCGGTTCACCCTCATAACAGCGGTCGCGCTGTCCGGGAATCCCGCCCTCCCATCGATGAGCGGCACAATCGGCGACTACGGCTACACGTTGGAAATAGAAGGCAACAGCCTCGTGCTGGTGATAGGCGACGCAATACCGAAGCAGACGCAGGACTTCACCCATCCCGACTTCCCGCTGCAAGACATCGCCTCCATTGACGCAACCAACGTCCTGGCGCCTGCCGGCAGCAGCAGCGGCAAAAGCGACAGTATTTCGGGCAACAGAGTCACGCTCGAAAGCGGCGACGTAAGAGCCATCTTCGGCGCAATCAATACCCTGGATACGGAGGCCATCACCGACAATCAGGTCTTTATCAATGGCGGCACAGTGGGCATCATGCGGGGCGATGCCGTCGGCGGAAGCCACAGGCTCACCTCCGGCAACGTCGCGGCCACAGGCAACAGCATCACCATCACCAACGGCATCGTCAGCAGGCAGGTCGTCGGCGGGCACACCACGACCAACTCCGGCAATGCCACGGCCACGGACAACAGCGTCACCATCCTTGGCGGCACAATAACTGAGGGCGTCCTGGGCGGTAGCGCCACTGCCGTCGGCGGTATCGCCACCGCCGCGAACAACATCGTAACCATCTGCGGCAACCCGACCTTTGGAGAAGAAACCGGCCTCCACGGCGGCTATGCATTTGTCTCCGGCCCCTCCACCGGCAACAAACTGAATCTCCACTCCGCCAACATAACCGTTGCCGAACTGAACCACTTCCAGGAACTGAACTTCTATCTGCCCCCTGCCCTGGCGGCGGGCGGCGTCATGCTTATCGTTACCGGCACGGCGAACATCGGCAATTCCCCGGTTGTCACCGTGAACCCTGAAGGCAGCGGCCCGTCCTTGCAACCGGGAGACCGGATCGTCCTCCTCGAAGCGGGCACGCTGACAGGAACCTTCCAGCCAATGACCGGCACAATCGGCGACTACGGCTACACGTTAGCAAAAGAAGGCAGCGGCCTCGTGCTGAAGATGGATGATAATGTCATTATAGACCCTGAGGACTGTGCCGAAAAAGCCCTCGTAGAGTACTTCGGCAAAGACCGGGTGATGGTCGGCGCAATGGCCGAGAATTTGTTCCTCCAACAAAATCCCGGCCTGCTGGACGTCAGATATATCTACTTGGCAGACGCTATTTTTGCCGGCCCTGAAGTTCCGTCGCAATGCACGGAAGAAGACAGCAATTGGTGGGGATGCTGGCAGGATTTCCAACTACCTCCTGGTCAGTACCTGAGGGATTTTCTGGATGACGCTGAGAAAGATCAGTTTATTCCGATGATCACCTATTACACGTTTGCCCAGACTTCCGGCGTGGAATCGCAAGTGTATCCGGCCAATGACGAGGCATTCCTGACGAGGTATTTCAACGATTGGCGTTTCATGCTTCAGCAAATAGGAAACCGCAAGGCTATCCTGCATCTGGAGCCTGATCTTTGGGGCTACGCCCAACACCGCAGTCAAGAATCCTCCGACAACAGTCCAGAATCCCCCGACAACATTCCCGCAGCGGTCTGTGCAGCCAATCCGACGGACGGTGAGGGTTTTGAAGACACCTTTGCCGGTTTCTCAAAATGCCTCATTTCCATGGTGAGAAAATACGCGCCCAATACCAGAATCGGGTTGCATGCCTCAGCCTGGGCGACAGGGATCGACGTCAACATCAACAGCGATCCCAACCTGGATCTGGAAAGCCATGCAAGGCAGGCAGGAGACTACCTGAACGCCCTGGGTGCTTCTGAGACGGATTTCCTGGTTCTCGAAGCTTTGGATAGAGACGCCGACTTCTATCTCCTTGTAGATCCTCGCAATGAAAACCGCTGGTGGGACAAAACCAACCAGACTTTGCCAAATTTTGCCCAACACTTTCAATGGGCAAAAGAACTGAAAAACGTCGTCGGAAAGCCGTTGGTCTGGTGGCAACTTCCCATAGGCCACGAAAATTCCCCCAACATTCCAGTAACCGACCCGCAACGGCAGGAACCACAGCAGGGATACCGGGACAACCGGGCCGATTATTTCCTGACCCATGTGGATGAAATCGCTTCCATTGGAGGTATTTTGCTGGCGTTCGGCCCAGGAGCAGGCAATCAAACGAACCCGCTCACAGATGGAGGAAACCTCGCCCGCCTCATCGTCGAATACAAACAATCCACGGCTGGTTTCAACTTCTGCGGCACAACTCATGGCCCCGGAGGGATCGACCCGGTAGATCTGGCAGTCACCCCGGCTATGCGGGTCTTCCCAACCATTCAGGGCATTCCGGGCTTCAATGAGGGGAACCCCCCTTCATGGCTGCTCGACAACATAGGCGGCTGCGGGAACGACCCCGACATCTGGGTTCGTCCGCTCCCCTTGAACACCTATATCACCTTCAAGTTGCCGAAGCCGCTTTCCCGCATGCTGTTCCAATGGATGAGCAGTTTCAACTACGACTACAACCAGACCCAGTATGGCGCCCCCGAGAACTATCAAATCCAGGTTTCATCGGACTCCACCGATGGAAACGACGGCAACTGGGTGACCAGGGTTGAAGTCCAGGACAATCCATGGGCGGCGCGTACGCATGAAATCGAAGGCGACAGCATGCTGTGGGTCCGCCTCCAGATAACAAGCGGGGCTTCGTCCATCAATGAAATCGACATCCACGACCTGAGCCAGTGCCAACCCGGCGACGCTTGCGACACATGGGGCTTCGTTGGCGACAGCATTACGGCGGATACCTTCTGGAGACGTCCCGGAAAGGGGCAGCCTTTCAACGAGTTGGTGCATGCACAGAACCAGAACCGTTACCCGAGCATGATCAACTTCGGCATCGGCGGGATCAATTCAGGGCATGTATTGGCAAACCTCCAGGCGTTCATCGACGGCAACCGGGGCATCCACTTCTGGGCGGTTGGCATTGGCAGCAACGATGGCAACGCGGCGGAGTATGAACGGAACCTGACCGGAATCCTGGATCTGCTGAAAACAAGCGGCAAGCAAGCCATTGTTGCGCGTATCCCCTACAGCACGATGGTACCGGACAGCCTCATCCAGTCCCTGAACAGCGTTGTCGACAAATTAACAAACGAATACAGCCTGCCTGTCGGGCCGGATTTGTACACGTATTTCAAGCAACATGAAGAAAACCGCACTTCGCTGCTGGAAGACGGCCTGCATCCGAATGCCGCAGGCATAGCCGCCATACAGGCGCTCTGGTCTCAAGTTGCCTGTAACCTCTCATCCAACCCGAACATCGAAGGGCCGACGGAGCCGACGGAGCCAACCGAGCCGACGGAGCCAACCGAGTCGACCGAGCCAACCGAGCCAACCGAGCCGACCGAGCCAACCGAACCGACTGGTCCAACTGGCAGCCCATGGACTCAGACTGCTTACACGGCTCAGGATTTGGAAAAGCTCAAAGGCAGATCCGTCTTCTTCGTGCACAACTCCGTGGGGGAAAACATCGTCAATGGCTTGAAGGCCCTCGACAGCAGCCTTCTCATCGAGAGCGGTCGCCAGCCGAAAGCTAACTGCATCACCGCGTTCTACATGGGCGCAAACAACATGGGTTTCAATGGCCTGCCCTTTGAAAAGCTTATCGCCTTTACGGGTCTGATACATGGCGGCGGCAACAACGCCCAGATTGCTTTCATGAAGTTCTACTATGCAGACTTCGACGCCGATACCGACGTTGACGGTTTGTTCGAAGCCTATGTGGCCACGTTGAACATGCTCGAAGAAAGGTACGAGGGCGTCACCTTTGTGCACGTCACTGCACCGCTCTATCCCAAAAAATCTTCGTACCACAACAACAGACAGCACGCCTTCAACGAGAAGTTGCGCGACCGATATAGCGCCCTGGTGTTCGATCTGGCCGCCATTGAGGCGATCGACCCCTCAGGCGACGCGGTGTTCGCCTTAGACGAGAAATCCCCTGCCCTGGCCGACGAATGGACTAATCCCGACGATGGCGGACATTTGAATACAGCGGGTGGGAAATACGTGGCCAAGGCCCTCATTTCTTTCCTGGCGCAGGTATCTTTGGAACCGACCGAAGAACCGGGGCCAACCGAAGAATCGGAGCCGGCCGAAGAACCGGGGCCAACCGAAGAATCGGAGCCGGCCGAAGAATCGGGGCCGACCGAAGAACCGGGGCCGACCGAAGAATCGGAGCCGGCCGTCCCAAATGACATCCCATGGATCCAGACAACTTACACGGCTCAGGATTTGGAAAAGCTCAAAGATAAATCCGTTTTCTTTGTACACAACTCCGTAGGGGAAAACATCGTCAATGGCTTGAGGGCCCTCGAAAACAGCCTTCCCATCGTGAGCGGCAGCCAGCCGGATATCAAAGGCATCACCGAGTTCTACATGGCCGCGAACGATATGGGTTTCAACGGAGAACCCTTCGATAAACTCGACGTTTTCGAAAGTTTGATGGAGGAAGGCGGCAGCAAAGCCCAGATTGCTTTCATGAAGTTCTGCTACTCGGACTTCGCCGACATCAATGTCGATGATTTGTTCGACGCCTATGTAACCACGTTGGACGCGCTCGAAAAAACATATGAAAACGTCACCTTTGTGCATGTCACTGCGCCGCTCTATCCGAGCGAATCGTCGTGGTACAACTACAAACAGGACGCCTTCAACAATAAGCTGCGCGACCGATACTGCGGGCTGGTGTTCGACCTGGCTGCCATTGAGGCTCTTGACGCATCAGGCAACCCGGCGCTCTCCAGAAGGGATGCTCCCTCTGCCTCTGCCCTGGCCGAGGATTGGGCTCTTGCCCCTACCGGCCAAGGCGGCCATTTAAGCCTGGCGGGCGGAATGCATATAGGCAAGGCTCTCATTTCCTTTCTGGCACAAGTACCCATGCGAACCACCCTATCCATTCACTCCCCCTGCCCTGTCCCAAACTACCTTAACGAAGCCGGGGAAAAGCAGTTGCTGACACAGGAATTCCTCAGCAAAATTGTCGGAAACGTAACGGATAAACCCGCGTTTTACACGAAGGAATGGGGCAAACCCGGCTGTGGCGTCATACACCCTGCCTCGCCCGAATCCATACGTCACGGTGCCGAAAATGGCGGCGAAATGGGCGCGTTCCATCATCGCGGCTACGTGCTGGCCTGGGAAGCCGTAACCCAGAAACTGGCCGACTACCTGCCAGTAGGCATGAACGCCGCGCTCATCCCCGATGAAACCCTGCGCGATACCGAATCGAACATCCCAAAGGAGCCAACGTAATGCGCGAACGACTTGAAGAACGGTTGAACAAACTGAGATCAGAATTCGAATCCGGGCAAAAAATGCTCGCGGATTTCGACACCAAGACCAGCAACCTCCGGGAAACCCTATTGCGCATCAGCGGCGCAATTCAGGTGTTGGAGGAAGAATTGAAGGAAGCCGAAGAAACAGTTTCGGAAAACAACTGAACATATCATTTGAACGACTTTTGAGGAGAGCAACATGAAAGGTGATTTCAGCCGTTTTAACTTCGACCGGAAAAAACTTTACAACGCCGTGCTGATGCAACAGGGGCGCTTGCAACTCGATTCCGACTGGAACGAGCAGGTGCGAATTGCCGAGCATCGCTACAGCAGCTTTTTCCGCGACATGGTGGGTCGTGCTGGTACGCCTCAGAATATGGCGATGGAACTAGTGGGAGGCACTAATCTCACCCTGAAAAAAGGTGCTTACTATATCGATGGTTTGTTGATTGAAAATGAGGAACCGATTACGTTGGATGTGCCGGATGCTTCGGAAAATTATCTCTGTTACATCGATACATGGGAACGGGAAGTCACTGCGGCGGAAGACGGTGATCTCATCGACCCAGCAATCGGCCTGGAAACAACGACGCGTCTAAAAACCGAGTGGGTAGTCCGGTTTCAGTCTGGCTGGGAAACTGGCAGGAATTTTGAAAAGGATAAATGGAGGACAATTTTAGCGAGAACGATGGCACGTGGTGGAAGGGCAAGGGCACAGGGACGTTGACGCTCGACTCCATCTCCGAGAAACTCAGTAAGGATAACCGTCTTTATCGCATTGAAGTGCATCAACAACAAAACATAGAATCTCCGCGCAAATATTTCAAATGGTCTAAAGACAATGCTTCTATATGCGCCGAAGCAACAACCGATGACGGCAAGGCGTTCACATTGAAAAACTACACCGCAAGTATGAAAAATGCCTTCATGGATGCGGCTTGGCTGGAGCTGTTCATTCCAGGTGAAACGGGGAAAAGCGAAGGCTTTTGGTATATGCTAAATGGCGATAGTTTTAATTCTGACACGGGTATTTTGAGTTTTACACCAAACGATTCTTGGGAACTTGAAATATTCAAACAGACGCAATTAAAAGAAATCAAAATCATCGTGCGTCGCTGGGATGGTTTTTCCAATTTGGCAGATATTGACCCTGATCCTGATAAAGAATTATTTAAAATACCGGACGTTGCTTCTTTCAGCTTCTCCCCCGCAGAATTTTTCCGCCATGGGGATTACTGGCTGCTCCAGACCAGAAACGGGAAGATTGTGAATTGGAAAGATTTACCAGAAGGGGTGGAGCATCATTTTGCGGCTTTGGGGGTTGTGGGAAGCAGCATTCTTGGAAACAACAGTGAGGAAAGCCGCAGTGTAGAGTCCTTGAGCGTATCGTTCCCGCCGTTGTCAAGCCCTGATTTTTCCACTGATAGTGATTTGACTGTTGGTGGAAATCTGATTGTTAAAGGAATACTGAATCTCGTACCGCCCATATCTGCCCCCGTCATCAGCGGCTTCACTCCTTCTGAGGCATCTCACGGCAGCGCGCTGACCATTTTTGGCGGCAGTTTCCATACAACCCTGCCAGGCAATATAGCGAAACTGAATGGTGTTCCAGCTAGAGTTGTAGCAGCCACCGCCACGCAATTGACCGTGATAGTGCCCAAAAACATGGGTTGCAGCGGAAAAATAACGGTAGAAACAGAGCGTGGAACTGCAACTTCTCCCACCGAATTCAGTTATGTGCCGACATACACGGTTACCACGATAGCGGGCAATGGCACGGTGGGCAATGCCGACGGCGCAGGAACTGACGCACGGTTTAACCTCCCCCGTTACATCACCATAGACGAGTCTGGCACCCTCTATGTATCGGACACATATAACCACCGCATCCGAACAATAACGCCAAACGCAAATGGCTATACGGTTGCCACGCTTGCGGGCAGCACGGCAGGCTTTGCCGACGACAACGCAACAGGAACGTCTGCACGCTTTAATAGACCCGTTGGCATCGCCAGAGATCCATTAGGCAACCTCTATGTGGCGGATTACGATAACCACAGCATCCGGAAAATAACGCCGACCGGAGGTGTTAGTACGCTTGCGGGCTACAATGGTACAGTAGATAAACCACAGGCTGGCTATCTTGATGCCAAAGGAAACGCTGCACGGTTTTCCTTACCTCATGGCGTTACCATAGATGCGCGAGGCAACCTCTATGTGACAGATGCTAGCAACATGCGCATCCGCAAAGTGACGGCAGGCGGAGTGGTCACAACGCTCGCAGGCACCAGCGTTTTCGGTTATGCTGATGGCGTAGAAAAAACCGGATATAACCTTCCACCACCCACAGAAGGTTCAGCAGTAGCATGTTTTTCGGCGTTTTGTGGTATTCGTGGTATCACGATAGACGCTTCAAACACGGCTCTCTTTGTACCGGAATCCTCCGGCAGCCGTATCCGCAGATTAGGTATGGCTCCGGATCGGACATACGTCACCACCCTCGCAGGCAGCGGCATACCGGGCCTTGTCGATGGCACGGGAAGTGCTGCATACTTTAACAGCCCTTATGATGCCGTCATGGATACATCTGGCAACCTTTATGTGACGGATCAGCTAAACCATTGCATCCGCAAAATAACGCCAACCGGCATAGTCAGCACGATTGCAGGCAGTACTCAAGGCCATCGTGATGGCCTGGGAAGCGCCGCACAGTTTGATAACCCCTGCGGCATTACGATAGATGCGGATGACAACCTCTATGTGACAGATCAGTCCAGCATCCGCAAAATTGAAATAGAAGCGCCGATAAGGACTGGCACATACATGGTCAGCACGCTTGCGGGCAGCGGCCCTACAGGCATGGCAAAAGACGCCAATGCACAATATGCCGACGGCCCCGGAACGCGCGCACTATTTTACCATCCTGATGACATCGCCATAGACAAAGACGGCAACATCTACATGGCGGAATGGTTAAACCACCGTATCCGAAAAATAACACCGCAAGGAGATGTCTTCACATTTGCAGGCACTGGCGCGGCAGGTTTTCTCAACCACGCAACAGGAACGTCCGCACAGTTTGAAAACCCCAGTAGCATCGCCATAGATGAGAACAACAACCTCTATGTTGCGGATTTCACCAACCACTGCATTCGAAAAATAACGCCGCAAGGAGATGTCTCCACGTTTGCAGGCACCGCCCAAACGTCAGGCTATCTCGACCACACAACAGGAACATCCGCACTGTTTTACTCACCTCACAGCATCATCATAGATAAGGACAATAATCTCTATGTATCGGATTTTTATAATCGCCGCATTCGAAAAATAACGCCACAAGGCGCTGTCAGCACGCTTGCGGGTATCGGCCCTTCAGGCCCTGATACCATCGGTGGATATGAGGATGGCCCAAAAGAAGTTGCAGCGTTTGACACGCCTGTAGGCATCGCAATAGACACAAATGGCAACCTCTATGTAGCAGATAGGTCAAACCACCGCATCCGCAAAGTGACACCACAAGGAGATGTCAGCACATTTGCGGGTATCGGCCCAACAGGCACTAATAACGGCGGATACGCCGACGGCGACAGAAGCGTTGCACGGTTAAATTTTCCTCACGGCATCACCATAGACGCGGAAAACAACCTCTATGTAGGGGATAGAGCAAACCATCGCATCCGAAAAATAACACCCGACGGAGAAGTCACTACGCTTGCTGGCAACGCCTTGGAAGCCGGAACAAGACAAAACACCGGAGGCTATTTCGACAGCATTGGAAGATCTGCTTGGTTTAATGAACCTTGCGGCGTTGCGATAAACGAAAAAGAAGGCATCCTCTATGTGGCAGATGGAGCCAACCATCGCCTCCGCAAAATGGTGCTCAATAAATGAAGCGGGGGTTTGGTCGCGAAGGTCGCATAGGTTGGGGTGAGCTTGCGAACCCCAACGCTAAGGGTTCGCCTTTACGCTCATTGTTGGGGTTTGCTTCACGCACCCCAACCTATAATTCATCTCCACAAACGGGCAAGGGAAGCACATTCCCCTCTCCCGCTCGCGGGAGAGTGTGCCCCGAAGGGGTGGGAGAGGGCAAACCGTTGGGGCAAGCCTGCGAATGAAATGAACGCCTCCCCCCGCAAGGGTTGGCATTTTCGTTGGCCGTACCAGAGGAACTACAGGGGTCATGTACCCGCTTTACCCACCCCCCCGTCTTGCTGCGCAAGCCGCC
>Ga0123353_10002175_pt1 | contig 24234 bp, 26 predicted proteins | sample TergutLab28metaG_3_FD_92763 | JGI IMG/M metagenome (GOLD analysis project Ga0123353, IMG submission 92763) | Labiotermes labralis P3 segment gut microbial communities from Petit-Saut dam, French Guiana - Lab288 P3 | ecosystem: Host-associated > Arthropoda: Insects > Digestive system > Gut ... | reverse complement strand
GACGTTTTTGATTCGCGTTCAGGCATTTCGGGACCCACTTCGCGGAGAGCTTTCGCATGTCCAAATTGTAATGAATGATGGACCCAACCCGCTCACGTGAGATGCCCAGTTGCTCAGTTATTGATTTAGCCGAAATCCGGCGGTCTTCCAAAATTTGCTCGTGAATTTGATCAATAATCTCCGGGGTCGTCAATGTTTGGGTCGTCCAGGACGAGACTCATCATAGGTGGAAAAATCACCATGTTTAAACTGGGCCACCCAGTTTTTGACGGTGGCATACGATGGTGCATGTCCTCCTAATATTTCTTTCAGAATGGCTTGAATTTCCTTCGGCGCTTTGCCTTGCAGGAAAGAAAAGTGACAGCTCGCGTCTCCATGTTGTTGAAATCGTGCGCGTCGCCTGACATGCTTCCCTTCAGCCTCTGTAACAAGAAAAGACTTGCAATTCGGACATGAACAGACCCCTCTTTCCAACGGCACTATCGATTCCGTCCCACGACATCGGGAAGTAGGTCGGGCTTAGGACTTATCAACACCACCTCGTATTGTCAACACCCTGTTCTCAAACGCCCTCAGCCTACGTTCCTCCCTCAGTGTGAGCGACCATGTTTTACACATATACACAAAACAATAGGCAACATTATAGTTCTGCATATCTTAATCTTTGTATTTTTGGAGAGCAAATTGGAAGACAAGAGATTCTACACCAAATGATAGCAACCATTTCCTGACTTAAAACTGTTCTTAATTTCGTCCTGAATAGAATTGTTATTAGTTAGGTTTGCTCCCAAATATTTTAACTCTTCCACCCTTTCAAAGGAACTATTAGCCTATATCCTGATCTCGAGACGTAACCATATACTTGGTCTTATCAGCATTTACTTCTAGTCCAGTCTCCTTACTAGCAACAACTAAAGCTTCTAATACATACGTACGCTTTCTCCCAATATATTAACATCATCAGCATAAACCAGAAGCTTTATGTGTGCCATTTAATTTCAAGCCATCCTGGTTTACCTAATCCCTCCTAATGGCATACTGTAGAGCGACGATGAAAAGCAATGGTGATAAAGCGTCTTGCTTTCCAACCATTCGTAAAAGGAAACAAGTCAGATCAATGTTTACCTACCTGGATCTACTACTCATTTCATTCAAACACATTTTTATTAGCTTTACCAGTTTGCAAAGAGCTGAGCACCTGCTTCGTTGTATTCCCATTTTTTCTCAAATATTTGACGAATGCAGAATATTTGATCAGTTTCTTTACCTGTTGCATCTAAATCCACACTGATGACCCCAAATAATTTCCTCTGCATATGGAGTTAACCTTGACAACAGGACGTTGGATAAAAGTTTGTACGTACTTGACAAAAGTGGCATGTCTCTATAATTTCTACAGTCTGTTTCATCGCCCTTCTTTTAAGTAGGTGCAATGATCGACTCCTTCCACTCCTCAGCCAATTCCTCCTCATTCCAAATGGAATGAACAAGTTTGTGAATCTCAGAGGGAGTTGTTCTACTCCCTGCTTTAATCAGTTCTTCTGAGATTTTATCATTACCTGGCGTTTTTTTGTCTTTTTGGCTTTTCAACAGCCATCTCAACCTCAAAGGCACTCGACTCAGCCACTAGTAGCTCTGCTGTATGTATTTTTGTCTGTCTGTGATCGTTAACTCCATGCACATTCAATAGTTGAGAGAAATGGCTCCTGCACCTAGTCAAAATACTGTGGAAGTTTGTTGCCAAATCACCTTTCTCATCCTTTACTATACTAGTTCTTGGCTGGTAACCCCTGTTAAAGTCATTGATGCCCTTATACAAGTATTTGATATTGTTGATCTTACTGCTAGTTTCAAGTTCATCAATTTTAGCTTCAGATATTCCTTCTTGTTCTTGAGATTTCACATCTTACATTGTTTAGATTATCTACATTCCTGTGGTCCGGATCCTGTAACCACTGTATTTTAGCCTGCTTCCTTTGATCTAATATTCGTAAACATTCTTCGTCAAACCATGGTGTTTGCTGTTTCATCATACAGACCTAGACTCACCTTAGCTGAGGTTTTGATATTCTCTTTAATGTTTTCCCAATCCCCATTTATGTCCTCGCTATCATTTAAGTTCTCCTAAGCTGCAGACTTTTTTGAGATCTTATTCTGATTCTTTTTCCTCCAGATAGTGATCAGTATCACAGTCAGCTTCCCCGAAAGATCGTACATCGAATATACTCGAATGCCATCTCCAATCTATCAATATGTGATGAATCTGGTTGAGAGTCTTCCCATCAGGAGAGGTCCAGGTGTATTTATGAATGTTTCGGTCCGGGAGCATCGCGCCTTTAACAACTAGATTTTGTGACGTGGCTAAGTTTACTATTCCAACACGATTATCATTACTATCATGATGTAGACTCTCATACCCAATTGTCGGTTTGAAAATATTCTCTCTTCCCGAATTTGCATTAAAGTCTGCTAACAGAATTTTCGTACGATCGAAAACCCGAACTAATTCCTCATAAAAATTGTCTTTTGAATCATCACTTGGTGCATGCGCATTCAAAACAGTGATATGACACCAGCGACCTCTCAGAGCTGTATATAACATCGTATCACTAATAAACTCTACTCTCATAACTGCTGATAGTATTCTGTGGTGTACAAAAAAACCCGTTCCAAATTGATTATTTTCGTTTCCTTTTCCATAGAAAAAAATATAATCTCCTCCTCTTACCGTGCTCCCTTTGTCCCACCTAACTTCCCGTATACTTATTAAATCTAGTTTATACCATGCGATTTCCCTGGCTACTGTTTTAAGTGAACTGACCTATACAGGCTCTTTACATGTGATGCAACAAATCTCATGTCCCTTTGCCATTGCTTAGGTCGTAACAAAGGATCAGTCCAGGCCCGAGGCACATGTATGCCTTTCGTAACAAGGCCAGTTTTTACGTTGAGGAGTTGTTGGCACCTCTCACAACCCTCAAGCCGGAGAACCACCCCTCATCGGCTGTCCGCTACTGCTTATTCAATATATTCGCAGCTACCCTCCATATTGGAGGCTATTACTCCATCCGCAACCTGAAGGCGCGCCATGTTTTGGTGACGGACCCATTTATCATGGATAATCCTCCCACATTCTATAATAAATTCATGATAACTGAGAGTTCGAAAGAATTGAAGAGTTAGAGTGCGTCGCACCGACCTGTGCGTGGTAACGAGATAATCTCGATGAGTACAATTGTTGTGTATCTCATATCCTGTAAGTGAGATACTCGTACGTCGGTGTATTTTTACTGGACATAAAATTACGGCCACGAGCAACTGTCTTGCGGTGTCGCAAAACAGCTGTGTGTTGTTGCAACTGCGAAATGTTTGGCGTCTGCAACGTCACGTATAGGATGTTGTTTGGAGACCAAACACGGTGCTGACCTTTCATCTCATATTGAAGGGACATGAAACTACGCTGGCCTTATGTCATTCGTCATCCGTAAACACGTTGATATTTTGTGCAGCCTAAGAGTGAAAGATACTTGGTTGATGTACGTATTTGTGTATTGTGGGAGAGGCATCACACAGAAGTACTGAAAGTCCCAGGCTTCTCTGTATTTCTGGCCAGTCATCTTAATTTCGCTGTGCAGAGGGTTCGGACGTACGTCCCATGAGTTGACCACTACCACATCTCGCTGGAGCTCTTACGCCTTTATGGGAATTCCGTTCACACGAATATTGATACTGACAGGCATCTTGCGGTAGTGACATGATTTGAGGCCAGATAGATATTCGCCATTATGAGCTAGACAACACTAGCAGGAAGGGAGAAGACGTGAGCGCCGTCATCCCTAATATCCGTGGGACTTTTTTTCGTGGCTTCAGTGTAACAACGAGCGTTTAGGGCTTGTTATATACCGGAGGGACGTTGCGACAATATAACAGTAGGTAGAAAGGGCCAAGTGTGTACTGGTATATCATCTTCTTATTCATCGGCCTTCTTGTTGCAGTATATGGTTCTACTATACCAATCTCTGTAGTGGAACCTTTCTTTCTCCACTCCTACCGAGTGTCTTGCAGGATATGTGCATTGCTTTTGTGAGGCTAGGTCAGGACTTCATCTTTGTCAGCAAGTTGGTCACCCTGTACATGCAGCTTGGCCGACTGGTAGGCCTTCAATCCTTCCTGGAGCAGGAAGAAGAATGCTGTCACGAAAGGCAAACACGTAATCTGAGATCTAGCAGCTGTTTTTTGTGATGCGCGATGGGAAACTAAATCTGCTTCTTCGTACTTTTAACGGGAGCCATTGACGTAAGACGTGACATTGTGTAGTTGTATTGCAGTCTGAAGAACTTCGAGGATGGGCGAATAAATTGTTAACGCTAAGATTTGTAGAATTGGTGCTTCTACAGGGTGTTCTTACAGGCCTGCTGTGAACTTCTTGACGTTGTTGAATTTTAACTTTGTGATGCATTTGGTACTGAATTCCTGAAGTTTTCGTACATTTAGGGCTAAACCGTTTCTATATCGTTTCTTACCAACAATTTACTCTTTAAGAATAAAAAATAGCATACGGTTATGACTTGCCTTACGCATTGGTCGGCTGTTGCCACGTCTACCAAAAATCATCAGCACACTGTCGTAAGTCATTCTTGTGTACGTACAGGGACATTACAGACATGAACATTTATTACTTGAAGGTCAATTTGGAGCTTCAAGTTCAGTTTGAAAACCAAAGTCGCATTAGAATTTCTGTTTATTTGTAAAGGTATAGGCGAACGTAAAGTTCTTATACCCGCCATAAAGACGTAAGTTAATGAGGGAATGGAGGCAAGGCTGCTTTTATTCCTAACTGCGGCACTTGATGAAGGTGAGTGGTCAGCTTCACGCCCCGGTGGCTTTACCCCCGGTGAAAGAGCGTCCCATTGTCCATTGCCTGTGGCTGGATGGCCTCCAGAGCGTGTCTCGACGCTTTTGGACAAGGGATAAATCTCTCTATTTTTTGTTATCGGAAATCGAACCACGATTTCTCGGTTGTGCACCTGAAGTTTAGTTGTTGTAGACTGCACTATTGCTCGCTGTCTTGCTGTGTATGTGTTACGCAAAGTGCCCGAAGTTAAAACATATTTTGTAGGCAGCACAGCTGTCAAGCAAAGTTATACGTTACGGATTGGCCCGACTTTTTGGTACGAGCGTCCAACTCATGGAGTCCAGTCCGCGTTTGCAACGAATGTCACTGTAACAAAGGTGTTATGGACAAAGCGGCACTGGGACAGGATTTTCTCCGAGTACTTCGTGTTTTCCCCGCTAGTTTCATTTCAGCAATGCTCCATTTGCCTTTGTCACTGACGCCATATATTGTTTAAAATTGACTGTCGTTAAATAGCACATTTAAAATGATGAACGAATGAATGAATCAATCAATAAAAATAAAATAAATGTCTGTGTGCGTATGTTTGTATATTTCAGCCCCAACATTGCTGAGTTAGCTTTGGTGAAGTTTGTTGTTGGGAGTTGGAGCCAAAAATTGTCTGGAAAATTTATTTCATGTATGTTTCGAGCCAGTACAACAGCTTCTTTGCATGAAGCTTAAAGTAATTCTTCGCAATTTCTCCTAAGAAATACTGTGGGTGCAGAAAGTCGGTAGCTTGAAGTTAGGGTCCATATAAAACATGTATCTGATTAACATCTATAATTTTTTTTGGTTGTGGTAAATACTTAAAGAAATGCGACCAAAAGAAAACAGTTTTAGTCCCTGCAGAGTGACAGACCCCTCTGTAGTGGTGTTCATTCGCCACTGATAAATGAAGTACAGGCAAACCAGGTGTGCAGAATGGCAAAGAGCATTTGGAACCTAAGTGTACACAGGCACCTTTCTGCTGTTGCTTCCTAAGTTTCATGTTGCTGAGTAATCCCAGAGGTTTAACATCTAAGTATGGCCTAAGACACATTATACTGTTTTGTCACAGTTAAATTTTCGGAAATAGACCAATCAAAATGTTACTGTCATAAGGAACTTCTCACTTTTGAACAGAAATGTGCACTCTAAGTATATGTGCTCCGACAACAATGACGAAGCTCTTGCAACTAAGTGAGCAGTTCAGCAGTTGTCTTCGGGTCTGGTACAGCAACAGATAATACAGGTGGCGGATGATATAGTACTGTTTTCGTTTCGAAATAATGTGAACTGAAAAAGAGACACCGGCTAATTGTGATATATTAATAAGAAGAAATGTCTGTCTTGAGTATTTGTAATGTTTCGGATGGTTACATTTTCTGCGTTATTTCTAAATTCGAATGTCTTGATTATTTGTAGTGTTCAGTATGGTTGAATTTTCTGCGTTATTTCTAAATTCGAATGTCGAATATTGATGGTGTTATGGATGATTACATTTTTAGTATTGTTTCTAAATGTCAATGTCTTGAATATTCGTTCTGTTCTGTATGGTAACTTTTTCGGTATTGTTTTTATATGTCAGTGTTTTGAATATTTCTAGTGTTCTATATGGTTGCTTTTTCTGTGTTGTTTCTAAATGCACTGACATCTGCGTTTTTCAGTTGTGGGCTTAAGCTTAGTGTATTGTACAGAGCTCGGTCGTGTGGACGGAAAAACCCTAATGCACACCACGTGCTTGTAACGTGCAGATGATGTCAGATGTGTGATTGACCTCAATTAGAGATTATTTGGCTTCTTGAGTACTTCGTAAGTTACTTACATGAAATGCTACAGAGTGTAGAGAACGCTTGTGAGGAGGGGGAAAAAAGTTTATATTCGTCTGTGTAATCTTATCCTTGCCACAGTTAACTCGTAATGCTCATATAGCATTCCTTCTCTCTCGTTCCTTCAACAGAACCACAGCGGTTTTTAGATCTGTTGTGCTGGGACGACTGTGTTGTCTGACCCAGCATGAAAGGAACGTTTGCTCATCACGGAGAACAAAGAGTCTAGGCTGCTGTTAGTAAGATTAGTACTTACTGTTTCTCTAGAAGTTGGCGGGTACTGGATGATGTACATACACCTAAACCTACGGAACGACTACCGGGCTTACCAATGGATCTTCTGTTGTCTCGCGGAAGATCTGTCAATTGGAAGTTTTGTGTGTGATAAATGTGTCTGTGGATCAGTAGTGGAACAGAGCTGAATGAGCAACAGGCCTCCGTATGAAGCCTTTAAGCCAAGATGCGAATATTTGCCCGTGCTTTAAGTTATTTTCGTGGCTTTTCGGTTGGGAGCTTGTAAGGTTCCATCCATCAATTTTGGTCTTACCCGCCCAGTTTTTAATTAAGTGCACAAAACGTAGATATTTTAAAGTTTTATGGGATTTATCACTGACGGTAATTGGTGTGGCTGTCACGGTGTCCGGAATTGGAACCGGACTTTACCGAATACATGGCAGAAGCGTTTGACAGTTGAGCTAACTGGCTCTCTAGTGCATGTTTGGCCGGCCATCGACCGTACCGTGCTTGGGAATGAGTAGATCTGTGTCAAGGTATGAACGGGCAGCAGTAAAACGAGCACTGATAAAATTGTGCCTGACATGCAATTACTCGTGGGGGAAGAGGGTGAGAGTGCTTCAACTGAAGGCGCTATCCGCCATAGGCGTAGAGTGGCTGAGAAAAACTACGAAAACCCTCTCCAAGCTGTCACTGGATTTGGGACCTAAACACGAAGCAGAAATGGCCGTCTACTGGATCGCGACATTCTTTGAGAGTGCTTATAACGGTTGTTTACTTTCATATTACGCGTCATGTGTGATGGTAAATCAGTTTCTGACATTACGTTTAAACAGAAGCTGATGCTACAGAAAAATGTAGTCCTGGTTTCGACCCACGTCACAACCTGTCACGTGAGGCCACTGATGACTTACAACGCCCTGTCGGTCAGGCGGTCGGGCGTTCCACAATTCTGTGTGCTGAGCAAGCAGGTTTTCCGTGAATATATTACAGGCATGCCAACTACACGAAGAACATTATCTCATGGACGAGAAGTTTGGGTACATCGTGGAATGCTGCAGAATGTGAATGGTTTTATAATTCGATAGTGACTACTACTACTACTACTATTACTACGACTACTACCACCACCACCACTACTACTACTTCTATTACCACTACTACCACAACCAACACTACTACTACTGCTGCTGCTACTAATCAAAGTCCTGCTTGTGAAGCTGATAGTGACTACTACTACTTCTACTACGACGACGACGACCACCACCACCACCACTACTACTACTACTACTACCACTACTTCTATTATCACTACTACCACAACCAACATTACTACTACTGCTGCTGCTACTAATCAAAGTCCTGTTTGTTATGCTAATAGTGATTCAGCAAGTCAAGAACTCCGCCTTTTAGGGAACCTGAAGTTTCGATACGATGTTCGCAACGACCCTTTCGTAGTTCCCCTTCGCAGTCAGATCAGTCCAATCTGCTGCAGCCTGTGGACTTATTTCTTGTAAACGTCTGTTTTAATATTTGGAGTTTTAGATCTGTCTAATATCAGTTATTTATTTCGTCTGAAGGAATCCGTCCTATGCCATACGTAACATTTCGTAATTTATAGCATTTGCATCTTCCCTTCTTATGTCAAGAAGATCTCTTCCGTCTTTATCCGGAGGAAGCGCTAGGCCGTGGTGACTTAAGCTGTTTATGTGTACTTTATTTAAAGACCTTTTTGCGTGAAAATCCGACAGCCCTTCAGCTGCTGACACTAGGTCACGGACGGACGTGGTATCCACTCAAGGTGTTCTTTTTTTACTTTGCAAAGAACCGTAATAACCGTGTCCAGAAGCCTAGCTGACAAGATGCGACTTTTTTTTTTTTTTTAATACTGTAGATGGTTCTGCAGACAGAATCGAGAGGGACGTCTTGTGACGTCCTCACTAAGGTTGAAACTCTACTCCCCTCATCATAACCACGTTTAGTGGGAGTTAGAGCGAGGGGCTTTAGCGATAAGGTTACACATTCGCTTCTTATCAGTATGTCTTTTTATGTTTTTGACTTGTAAATATGATTTTGTTTTTCATTTTGTTTATTTACGGTAGTATTATTTTAATGTTAATGTTCTGTAAACATGTACCCTTAGTGGAGAATTGATTGTAAGAATAGTGTCTTTTATGTTTCTTTGTTTATAATGTTTATGAACTATCGTCATAGAACGATAGAGTAGTTTTCGCAACGTAATTGTTGTTTCGCTTTCTGAAGGAAAATCTGTTGTCGCAGATACTTGTTTTATTTTTGTATTTGAACAGTTGATGCTGGTAGTCACGACTACATGCATCAGGATGGGTTGCGCGGTCTATTCTTTTGCGCGGGAATCCTGTTTCGTCACTCGCTCCATGAGGTGTGTAGAGTCATGGCAGTTAAGTACTACGCAGGCAAGAAAGTTTCATACCCCAACAGTTGGTAAAATGATTTCACCGCCAGAACGTCGACTGGAGTATCAGCACTTGTTACTTGCAAAGGTCTTCGTGATCAGGAATGAAAAATGGAGCTGAAAACCGTCTTGAAGTGCTGTTTAGAGACGCCGGAGGAAAGTGACCATGCAGCGAAAGAATACATGTGGTCAGCATGCGGAACATCTATAGCCGTGGGCGAACAAGTGTACGGGCGAATCGTAGCTTGTTTAGCGACAGACGGGTTGTTGTTGACGAAGAGCTGGTGCTAGCAAACGAGAGTGACGTTTACAATGACTCTAAAGGATCGTCAATTTATGACCAGGGCAGTGGTGAAAAAGATGAAGATCTTTACAAGCCACAGTAAAAAAAGTAATAAATTTGAGTTAATTTCTTTAGACTGAAAGACGAAAGTTGTCGCAATTGCCAGACTGCATCAAACTCGAGTTTGGGTGTTTGCACCGCAACGGGTGCCAACTTTTAAAGAGAAAGGGCGTAAGAGAATTGAATCGGAACTTAGGGATGGTAGAACATTTCTCGACACGTATTTCGCAGTAGCTCGATTAAAACACGACCGCCGCAAAGAAGCGATAAACATTGTGGAACGACCGACGACGGAGACATTACAACAGTGGGCCATGCAAGTTGCATTCGAATTGACTTCCGAAAAATTCCTCTTTACTGTGAGCTAACAGTGTGTTGCAACGTTGAAGGGAAACAAAATTCAGTTGCGAAAAATTACCAGATGCGTCACCGACAAGGATCCTGCGCCTATTGAGGGGATGTTGGAAGCCGCAGAAGAATTTCGAAAGTAGGTCAAGACTCGAATCCAAACATTCACCCGTTCAAGCAGTGCTTGGTCCTTGAAAATGGGACCGATTAGTTGTCCCGAAACGTCGGGGTACGAAACTACTATTCTACGCTGCATAGAATTCCAAAGGAGCGCAATTTCATTATCACCGGGGCAGAAGCCTTAAATCACTCAGCGATATTTCTTTTATAACATTATCGTACTGTTCACGCAATGAAAGCTTATGGAGGTGTGGATGTATAGCTCCACCACTTCGTTAGCTCGTCTATAGGAAAAGGTAAATTGCCAACCTCACGTTTCAGCCGTTTATATCCGGATAAGGAGCCGCCGATACCCACCAAGTAGGAGTCTGGGTGGACAGCCGAGCTGATTATTCATGGTTCACCGTTCGCATTTATCCTAACTTTTCTCACAGGATGGCCATCTTCCTCAGGAATAATCACAATGTTAACGTGCGATGTAATATATTGAACAACAACTGTACGCCTGTAAGGTGTCTAAGGCTTGGGTATCGAAGTTGTCGATGTTATCACGAAAATGCATTGGCTGGAAATGTTGGAATAATGTTGGTTGAATGAAGTGGTAGGAGCAGAGATCGCGAGTGGTTTGATAGTTACAACCTACACTGAGCGCATTCGGGGCAGTGTTACTCGTAATGCGCGGAGTGAGCGGTTAACAGAACTTATTTGTACGTCTAATTGGTGTAATTAGTTGAAAAACATTACTCGGAAGTGGTGCTGTTTTTGTGCAATGTGAGTCACTTCAGATCCGATGTAGGAATTGTAATGCGACCGCAAGAACAGTACCGCGATAGCTTCGTTGGTACAGTGACTAGTTCAGGGCTCTTAAGCTCGAGGAATTGTCATTCGATTTCCGGCAGCGGAAGATTTTTCATTTTTTCCAAAACGTACAGACCGGCTCTGGAATCCCCCCCCCCCCATACCTCCTGTTCGATGGGTACCGGTGTCCATTTCCGGAGGTAAAGTGGCCGGTGAGTGAAATTGACCACTCGCCTCCATCTAGTGCCGAGATAAGTAGTAGTGGGAGTTTTAATCTGGTGTCCCAAGACGGACTGATGTACACACGAACAAGGCGACTGATTACAGCACCAGCAGTAACAAGCAAAGTTTTGTGTAACACTTCACAATGAGGGGGGTCGGAAGTTTCCGCAAATTATGTTCTTGTTGAGGAGTAGGCCTACTGTCATGTGGGTTGTGACGTAGTACTGAAAATGGGTTGGGAATACTACAGTTTCTTTTGGGATACGAGGTTCTCGGCGGAGTGATGGAGATTCAGATCTTCTGAGACGTGACGCCCTGTCGATTGGTAGATATTTACCGACGTTATAGGAGTTTGTGGACAGTTTTAATTTCTTAATTTTTCGGGGGTTCAGTTGTGCGACAGTGTTGGTAGAGGATGTTATTTATATGATCCTATGAACTCACCACCCCATTTGTATTTAACTGGTCCGATGATTCATCACACTGGAAATATTGCGAAATTGAACGCATATAATTGTCATTACACTGACGGTTTTATTAGGGCTTATTTTCTGTTTTGTTTCGATGTTAATGGAAACAATTGGGACCGAAGTCGTTGCTTTTTGATTAGCATTTTAGGTTCGTTAATTTTGTGTGTTCTGTATTACTGAGTAACGAGGGCACCTGCACTTCTGACCCATAAAGTACACGACTTCGTGACCCGTTCATGGTGGGTCTGTTGACGTATCATTACCTTTTTTTAATAACACGCTTATGTGCATTAAAATTGTATACGCATAAAATTGCATTGAAGGTACGAGCCATTATGATGAAGCCTTGAAAGAATGATTTTTTTTTTATCCGGACCTTAACGCTGTGTACTGAATTAGGCAAATCGTTTCTTCCCACTTATAGACTCTAGCGTAAGTTGAGTTTTCTCGCAAGTCCACGCCCAAAAGAGACACACCGCACCTGTTTGTAGATGGCCTTCAACACGAAGTTTGAGTACTTCAAATCGAGGAGAATTTCTGATTACGCAGCTGGTCACAACTTGTATTGTGATTGGTTTCTGTAATTTTAGCGCTTGCAGCTAGTCAGAAGTTACTGTTTGTAGGTAAAGGTAACTGATATATCTGCAGTCATATTGCTACACATGTGAAATTAAATCCAGGATTGCTATGGCAAACGTGCAATCCACAAGAAGAGGGCTCTTTTTTTTAATAGCACATTAGATTTAAAATTGAGGAAGAAACTGGTAAAATGCTACATTTGTACAGCATAGCTTTATATGGTGCTGAAACTTGGACGATTCGGGCAGTGGATCGGAAACACCTGGAAAGTTTTGAAATGTGGTGCTGGAGAAGGAGGGAAAAGATCAGTTGGACCGATCGTGTAGGAAATGAAGAAGCATTACTTGGAGTCATGAAATAAGCACTACTTGGAGGCATGAAATAAGTAAACGAAAGGCTAACTGGATTGGTCACATTTTGCGTAGAAACTGCCTTCTACAACGGGTTATTGAAGAAAAGATAAGAGGGGGGGGGATAGAAGTGATAGGAAGACGAGGAAGAAGACGTAAGAAGCTACAGGATAACCTTAAGGAAAGGAGAGGATACTCTGATTTGAAGGAGGAAGCTCTAGATCGCACTATGTGGAGAGCTCGCTTTGGAAGAGGCTTTGGACCCTCGTAAGACACTACTAAATGATGATATTGCTGCCTTAAAGTAGTCAGTGCACTGCAGTTTGGGTAGTGGGCTGATTGCATGAACGAGAAACTTGAAATAGTAATATTTTCAAAAGATATGCATTTAAAGCTACACTTCCTGTAAATACGGCACGCGATTCGGTTGGTGATATTGATTCTCATTATAATTAGTCATTGTATGAAAATTAATACTAATAATTTGTCCCTTCTGTGTAGAATGGAACATAATTGAATAAAGTATACCTTTCATGTAATACGATTTGGCCCCGTCATCGGACGCACATTTGAGTCGCATTTGGTCCTCGTGGTGTAGAGTTTTCTGGCCAGGGTTCCAACAAGTAGCGGCAATGATATAGCTCTCAGAACAGTCCTTTAAGTCTGTTTGCCGCCTGTCGGCACTTAGATAAATTGATAGGAGACGCCGTGCTGTTCAAAGCATTGTAATAGAAGCAGAGTGTTTACCATATGTTTCTTCTAATGTATTAACTCAGAGGTGGACAAATCCCGGGTGTTAGAATTAAACTACAGAATTTTGTGCTTTTATTCCCTAATACTTGTGGATCGTCGGTGTGGACGTGCTTCATTTTATATTTCTGGAGCTTTGAAATTTTCAGAAAATTTGTTCACCCCTGCGTTAACTGTTTTCGTATTGATTCGCTTATAAAATACAGTTGTCATGTGCCTTTTGGGGGTGGGGGGGGGGACGAGTTAATAGGGAGAAGTTGGAAAAATGCTACTTGCTTTCGCAGTGTGTACGTGCGTCTGTCGGCATATGTCAGTTCGAAAACCGCTGAACAAATTTTCATAAAGACTTAGTGAAATTTGTTAACAGATTCTGTTTATGGTTACAGTCAGTTAACAGTAATGGACAGACCTACTTTACGCGATTTATGGGCGAATCTCTGTAGTAACTCGCTAAATATTTTTTTCTGTCTTTATTCCTGACTTTTGCGTTGATATTTCATGTAATATGCAGCTTCATAATTTGTCACATATGTGGATAAACCGCCATTTATTTCTTGGATAGAGAATTGCTTTGTTTTCTCGCCTCGGTAGTAGTAAATTTTCAAGTTACTGGCACGTTACAGGGCGTTTTCCGTAAACCCATTCAGTTTTGTATTAGTTTCATGATTGGGTTCTACAAATTATAATTTAATCGTCTTTCGATTGTTGGTTATATCCAATTATGAATTATATCTAACAATCAGGAATTCTTAGAAAAGGGGGTCTCATTTCCAGTTGCTTTTAAGGATTAAAAAAAGAAAAAAAAGAAAAAAAAAGAAAGAAGAAGGGGCATTACTCACTGACTTCCTTCCAATACTGTACACGCACTTGACATGGAGGCTACAACTACCATACTATAAACACGTTTTGTCTTACAGAATACGGACTGTGGGGTTTGAACTTTCATTTCTTCTTATTTGTTTCAACACAAGAATGCAATTACACCTAGATACATGGTTTGAGGGATGTGTGGGTGGTGCTTCAGGCAAGACTTTTCTGATATTATACAACCAATTTTCGCTCGAAATTCGTTTTCGTGTTTAAACACACTCATTCATACTGCATGCGTCGGTAAATTGTGATTGTACCAATTGAGAGTTACATTGGTTTGCCAGCTGAAAGAAAATTCAAACCGGAAACAAATATGGATTTTATGCCGTCGCCTTACTATTGTGTATCTGTGACAAAATACGAAGGACGGAAGTGGATATGTTATAAGGATCCGATACCGTATAGATTTTTTGTTAACAGTAAATCTGCTGTCATTAGTTATGCTGTAACCTGGGAAAAGATCTTACTGACTTTGAAACGTAGGTAAAGGCGTTCATATTTTCTGGACAGGGATAATTGGTGCTGAGAACTACATGGAGAGAGTCTAGTTTTGAGTCTTACAGTAATGCGGCAGTCTAAGTCTTCGGTAAGAAGGTTACGTACGTAAGCACAAGTAGGGAAAGGCTGGCTGAGGATGTGAAAATGGATTGACCTGATTCAAGTCAGTGTTTCATGGCAGGCTTTCATAGTGACGGCAATGAAATTTCGTATTCGTGAAACGCATTGAGCAGCTGAGTACGTATTTTGAACAAGACGTTGTGCCACGTGGTTAGAAAATTTAGAACTTGCCGTGGGGGCAATTAGTCGTCGGCCTCTCACCGCAGAGGCCTGGTTTCAGTCCCAGAAACTTTCTGTGTGGGTTGTGTGGTAGACAAATTGACACTGGGACAGGTTTCTCCCCCCGGTACTTCGGTTTTCCCCTGTCAGTATCATTGCACCATTGCTCTGTACTCAATAACTGATCTTATCACCGATGCTGCAAAATTTTCGTAGCAGTTAACAGCGTCGTTAAATAACATACTTAAAAATTCCTAACTTTGGAATGGAATTTTTCTGCTGTGGCGTAGTTTTTAGTTCGACATGAAAATTTATATATAACATTAAATAGAGGGTACTCGCGCTAAGCACTGTGAAGGGCAGACTTTGTTTCAGATGTTTTATCTACGTAATTTTACTTAACCGTCATTAGTATATGAAGCATATTTGACACTCCAAATTCCGTCCACGGTTTCGCAGTTAGAAACATCGTGGCTGGACAGACCAGTTGCGCAAATCGTGTAATAGATTAATATACCGAACAAACGCTCTTGCAGTGCCAGTGTGGAGATGGAAGCTGCCTCTAAAATAAGCTGTCAGCATGGCGATATCTTCATTAACTTAAAGAGACCATGTTGTGTGCTGTCCGGCTTCTGCACGATTTATTGCCCTCCCTTCGCCGTAGGATGCATGGTTATTACTGTTCCCTAGTGGTGGTGCGTAATGGTGCTACGAGAATGGAGACAATCAGGACAATGCAAGGCAAGAGCGAAGTGTTTATTGAAACGGAGCACAGAATTGTTGACCGTATTTCATAAAATGAAACCGTGTTGAAAAATCCTTTAAACGAAAGTTGTAAACCATTATGAGAACTATGGTGTTCAGTTTTTCGTGTCCTCGAGCACGGGAGCTTTATCGCATATGAAGCCTGCATCCGCCCGTACATCCGTGACAGCTGCGGTGTTCAGGGACAGGTTAAAAGGGACATTGTGTTTCCAGTAAATACACGTACTTGACTCTCCGTATTATGGTTAGTTTTTGAGAAACTTGATGAAGTTAGGCTGCAGCTTCATGTACAATACGGATTTTATTGGACTCACGACGACAGAAATTAAATTCACCATATTTAATCGAAGGCGGTTCAGGGGTTTTGGAAACAGTGCCCTTTTTGGACTTCACCCAACGCGCTGTTCTTGGCTTATTCTAAGGTGTGCACGAGTTAGGTTTGTTTGCCTCACCTTAAGACAGAAGCAGAATAGCTTTCGAGACCTTATGTTGTAATTTTACGTCAACGACGGATAAGTCCGTAGGAGATTGTTTCGGAACATAATACACTGTCGCCAATACCCTGTGCAATTGGATCGTTTAAGAGCTGCGGAAGGTCTGTCGTGCCTGAAGCCCTGTGAGACCATATAGAGTGGACAGTAATTATCTAAAGGCCTCGAAAAGTGAAATTGATATATCTAGTGCAAGTGTAATATCAAGGATGCCCGTATCTTTTTTATTTTCAGGCTGTTATTGTACTGTGTCTTTGTGACTTTGTTGCTCTGGTCCATTGTTGGTTAGTCTGTTGGGAACAAAGCAGTCCTGACGCTGTGAGAATCTTATGACATCTGTGGCAGGCGATGAATACGAACTTTTATTCCTCTGATGGAAAGGCGATTAAAAATTGGAGAGGAGAAGCTTGACATGAATTATACAGCGTATTAGGATGGGCGTAAAAGGGGGTGAAAGTGTACGTAATTATATGAAACAAGAGATAGAATGAAAGAGAGAGTCTAATGTCTCAAAATGTAACAACTAGCTTTTTGGCTGACCGCCATGCTATACGTAACAGCAGGTTTAACATTAAAAAAAAAACTTTATTTTTCCCACACAGTAGATTTACGTATACCTTTCGTCAGATTCTCACAATGAACTGCGACTGTTTCCCTATGCAACATAATCCGCTGGTGTATATGATGGATTTTGTGTTTATTGCACAGCAAGAATTGAATTTTCAAGTATAATTTAAATTAGCTTAGCATTTAAAGGATTAAAACAAAATTCAATTCTCGGCCACTGATTGAGCGTTGCGTTTGTAATCTAGGCGTACTTCATAAACAATCAAATTACGTAGTTAATATCTTCAATTGCCTGTCGTTCGAAAGGACACGAGTTTAAAATTATTATACAAAACAGTGACAGAGATATTCAGCACAGATGAGACGAAAGTTACGTCCTTTTTAAAGCAGTGTGATGTCCAAAATCTATGAGAGGACGTCTGGAATCCAACATACCTGACAAACTCTTTCTAAGGAGAGGCCTGTCCCCTTTTACTGTTCTGTGTCCCAGTGCCCTACATGATAATGACTGATGTGGAGAGCCGAAACACGTAGCTGTGTCGAATAAAAATCAAATGTACAAGATCTGTGTAGTTGTGTTTATCGGGTAGTAACAGATAACACTTGAAGGTGGGGAGAACTTATTTTGGAGACTGTGAGATACCCTTTCATACCTACTGTTGTGAACAGGATAATGAGTAGTACATACCAGCCGGATACGTTGCGTAGGTGAATAATCGCCGAGTATTGTGAGTCTTTCGAAAGCTATACCTAAATCTACGATGTGGGAAAAATGGTTTTTTTTTTAATGTTAAACCTGCTGTTACGCATAGTAACCACTGGAATTCAGATTGTTAAGTTTTCACAAGAGAATAACGGAGGACGTTTGTAGCTAGGATATAACAGCTTGGTTATAGCCTTGTTTCAACCTGTTGATTAAGTATGCAGTATTTGACAGACAGGCCTCTGATAAGAAATTTGAATGAAATAGTGGAAATACCGTTCATAGGTTCATGACATTCCATCAAAACCATTCGATACAAACACAGGACCAGTCTAACTACCGCGTAATTTACATTTAAATTTAAACCATAATGGTATGACTTATGTGACATGTTTTAGATTCTCATTATTTGCAAATGATAATGTATGTGATATTAATTTCTTCTGGAGTCTGGCATCAGAATAGTACAAGAAAATTAAGGAGAATTGGATGTCGAAGGAGAAACCGAGTAGAAGGTTAATGTTGGCGACTTTAATGTTTCAGAATGACAGGATGACCTGAAATTCAGATTTTACGTTTAAAACCGACATCTTAGCACAGTAATAACACGTATCATTCGTAGTATACCTCATTCGAATCCTGGTTAGAAGCTTGCTGTCCTTTAGTTTTTCTCACCCTTCCCAAATCAGCGGTTCGCTTCTCTTCATCATTCATTGCCTTGCCTATGATGTATACGTACTTACATATCTGCATTTGAGGATACACCATAGTAAATTAACGTAACAAAAGAAAGATGTGCTCTTAAAATAGCATAGTCGTAGTTTCTGGAATTCCTAAACTTCTGAAATTAAACTCAGCTGCTGACAGCCGAGTCAGGTTCCTTCAGCTAGAAAGCTGTGTTTCAATACGTTTTCAATTACGTGGTAGAGACGAAGATGGCTGTAAAGAATTCTGTGTCTTAAGACGAACTTTTGTTAATAACTGCGTAAAATAGAGAGGTAGTAAATTAAAATGAGAGTTTTATGTACTGGCTGACAAAGTTCTTGTTTTTGATTATTTAATTGATGAAAATTAATTGTTAAACAAAAGATATAGTTGATATAGTGTACCGATTGATATTTTAATTGTGATAGTTCAAAAAAAAGTTGACGGCACTTCTTTTGAAAATATTTTTGTTTGGTGTTCATCAGTTCGGTAAAGCGCTCATCGCCTTGAAGAAGCGAGCGGAGTGTTTATGAACTAGCTTGTGAAAGTCTAAAAATAACGTGGTCCATATTCATCAAGATATGTTGCTACTTTTTGTACTAAAACGTTTCAGTCAATAATGCCTTGGGAAGTCACAAATTTGGGACATGTTTTGACAGCGGCTGCGGTGTGGCTTATGTCCGTGTCCTGTATTGTCAACCGCGTGTCAGAACCACTTCGTGATCATTTTAGGCGCGTTCGCAAAATTGCGAAAAGCGACTGTTAGCTTCGTCATGTCTCTCTGTCCATCCGTCTGTCCGCATGGAACGTCTTGGCTTCTACTGTACGAATTTTCACGACATTTGATATTTGAGTATTTTTCGAAAGTGTGTCGAGAACATTTAAGTTTTATTAAAGTCTGGTAAGAATGACGAGGTCTTTACAGGTAGGCCAGTATACTTATTTGATCATATCTCGTTTAGCTCATCTTACAATGAGCAGTGTTTTGGACAAAAGTTGTGGAAAAAATAAAAAACACACATTTAATGCTCTTTTTTTTTTCCGACAATCATACGTTTATGAGATACTGCAGAAAAATTCTGTAGCGCGGTGCAGGACACAGATGGCAGTATGGCGCATGCGTATTACATGTTGGGTACCTAAAGTTACAAACGGTTACTCCAGATTACCTATTGATTTTGCACTACAACAATGGTTTGCACAAACGCGCCTCATTGTTACGTTATAGTACATTGGTGGTTTTGTTAAATTTGTGGCCGCCAAGATTTTGCTTCAGCTTTGCATGACAAATTATATGTGTAAACTTATTTTCTAGTCGACCCTCGTAAAATTTATTATCCATAACTTTGCATCTTTTAACGCGACGTACGCTAGGTATATGGATATGAAAAAGTGTTAAACAAACCAAGGAACAGCCGTTCTTCTGATACGAATGAAACAGACCACTATCGGCTCTGAGGTACCCATATTTACGTACACTGAAAATCGCCCCATGGATGGAGAGCCCATTTTAAAGTAGGCTACACCAACGTGTAATGCTTCTGTAGGAATTTGAAGTGGGAAAGATATATTCTAATTTATCCACGATTTTTCGCTTAATTTGTCTAGTGTATAGTTATTTACTATTTTTGGTGTAGGATATTTGTGGAAATTGTGTCTGATGGTAAACATGAATTTTGATATATTCACTTTATTAATATATATTTCCGTCAACACAACTATGTAATTTTGACGGAAATATATATTAATAAAGTGAATATATAGAATCAGTACACAAAGGGATGACTTCATTCAAAATTAATTTTGAATTAAGGGTTCGTTACCTGCTTGCAATATAGAAATGCTATGGGAGATCGCGAATTTCTTTCTGTCTTCCAAACAGGATATTCCACCCAGATTTTGTTCGAACCCACTCCTTCCACTTGCGAGTTGGATGCGCTGCAGAATTAAGTTGGTTAATTACTCATGGCGAAAGCTGATGGATTCAATAAGCGACTGATATATCATACCACCCAGACATTCTGAGTGTGTGCGTATGTGTATGTGTATGGACAATTTTTACTCCTAAATTAGGCTTTACGAGGCCTGCCGTGAATTTGCTTTTTATGTTTGGACGTAGTAAGTTGAAAATTTATTGCAGCTGCCTGTCAGTCTCTCTTGCCGTGGTTAGTTATAATCGCTGGGAGACAGAACAGCTTTCGCAGTACAGAATGGTGGACCTTCCAGTTTGTGGAGTGATGTACTCGAATCGAACCCGTCGCACATCTCTTCCGTCATTTCGCTCTTTGGTTCTTCGTACTGAAACGCATTATTGCGTGTTTTGCTTATTCAGTGTTGTAAAGTATCGCTTTGTATGGCTAAGGTTTTGCCATCATAGATATGGTATCGAGGTTTTCACGATAACTGACACGAGAAATAACTCTACGGAGCAGAGCCCTTCTGTCAGCTGCTGAAGAAATTCGTTGCAGTTTATGGAACACGAAGGTTCATTACCTTGCTTATAAGAGCCCGACACTTGTTCTGTCCTGTACCGGATGAATCCAGCCTACACCACCCCTTGTTATTTCTTTTTAGATCCATTTTAATATTATCTTCTCGTCTGTGCCTAGGTCTTCCAAATGATATCTTTTTAATGTGGCGAGGCTGACTCGTCAGTTGTGTATTAAACCTTGCGTGTGGAAAGTTGTTTCCTCAACCACACTTCATATGACTGCAAAGTATACAGTATACAGTATCCAGTATGAAGGGCCCTTTAGTGGCTAATATAAATCGCTCGTCACGTTTTTCAGTGTTGGGGCACAAGCAATTACCCGAAAAAAAAACTCACATGAGCATATAGCCAGAATGATGATATCGTGAGTAGGCTACGGTCTGGACATGCCAGGAGTCGTTTGATTTCCGGCACTGACAAGATTTAATGTATTCTTTCGAGCGTCCATGTCGACTTGGGGCCCACCCGATCTCCAATTGGGAATGCGGCTCTTTCCCCGGGAGTAAAGCAGCCGGGAGCTTGAAACTGACCATTCACCCCTACGTGCTGCAGAGGTTAAGAATACCTGAAGCTATACGCCAGTTCTTCCATATACCTTCATGTTGCTGCACAGGGGCGGCTTACGTTTTGCCTTTTGCCTTTACTCCTGGGAACTTAGCCTGTCTGCAGAGGCGACGCTATTCGATATGATGGCTGTTTTACTGCAGTAGTAAAGCTGAAACACTTTTTGATGTTCCTAAGAAAGTTATAATGCTCTAAACCGTTAGTACAGAAATTCGAAATGAAATGTGCTTCCGAGCACCCCAAAGGAAATCTTACGCAAGACAGTGTAACACATTATTACACATTTAATATCCTCAACTGCTGTACCGTCAACTCCATCCTTTTATCTCGCTTCTATATTTAAACTTTATTTTTTAGCCACTTTACTCTGTGCAAAGTTTGGTGGAAAATGAAGATTTGGCACGGTTTTAATCTTAAGCCCTGCAGTGATGAGACCAGTTGGATGTTGTGAATTGGATTCGTCTCGATAAGGCTATCCTGTGTACAACATTAAATTTTATGTCAGTCTGATTCATTGTCAGATTTCAACTACGAGTGTACCGGGCAGTTTGGTATGGCTGGCTTTGCAAACTTGACCCAGTTCTCGGTATACAATCCGCGTTTTGTGGTTTTGTGTTCCCCATTTACGTTTAAATTCACTTATTATTGACACAAATACATAGCTCATATTTCATATTTGAAGGGTTTTCCGCCTTTTCTTTTCGCCGTTACTGTTGGACTAAATTCAACCGAAATGGCGGACAGCGTACTTGCGCCTGAGGAGAACCGTGTACAGTATTAGTGACGACAGCAAGGTAAGGTGTTACCAGTGTCAGTTATAGGTACTGCTTGTTGTGAAAATGTTGACACAACAAAGTAAGGTACGGCGTTTTGTACATTTTTAAGTTTTCACTGTTTTACATTTATTCTTGTTTAGCCTAATTTTGTGATATGAAAAAATTATTTGCACGATTTGTTGGTTTGTAGACAGCTGTTAGTTTCAATCACTTCATTTATTCGAGCCAAATGCACATAATGTGTTAAACTGCGTTAGTTGCTCACAAACTATATGCTTTTTGCAATATTTTTGAGCAGCTAACGCAGTGGTCTCCCTGAAGATGGTGTAACCAACACCGAAACATATAGGAGGTAACTGGTGATAAATGTATGTATTTAACATATTATGTGCATTTAGCTGGAATAAAAGAATTGATTGACTGCAAGAATGCACGGCGTGGAAAGCTTCAAAATAAGCTGTTAGTTTCGTTTGACCACAATGTAAAGTAACCTGGTTCAGTAGTCTCAAATGTATGAAGCTTATCAAGATATCCGTTAGTAGTTTCGTAGTTGTTATGTACCGGTCATAGGATAGACCTTTGACAGAATGCCAGCGTATGCATTCACTTTTTGCATATAGTTAATAGTGAGTGTGGTGAGTTTGAGATGACCCGTTTCAGTTGGGTTGGGAGTGGGTGGGGGAGACAATAGTTTTGTTGTTTTACACACAAGCACCCTAGTTTACCAGACGCGTCGCGCTGACGTGACTCATTTATTGGCTTGGGCTGTGGGAAGGGTAATTGGCACTGACGAGTCTAGTCATACAACATCCTACAGCTCAAGTACGTGTCATACGCTGCTTCGGCACAGCGTCGCCCTTGCGCAGTGAGTTTTGCCACAATATTCGGACGCCCTTAACCGTAACGCTGAACTTCACCTTAAGACTGTGCTGCCCAGAAAAATCACGTGTTGTGTTCCGTGATGAAGTAGTTACTTTCGTGTCCTTTGTGATTCATATCATTACATTATCAATTTTATTTCTTTATAGTGGAGGCTGTGGGTTCCATCTTGTAACTAGAACGCATTATACTTTGTTATAAACTCACGTTCAGTTCATAGACCGTGGAATCCCTACTGATTTCGTAATTAGCGAAGGTGCATTGGAGACTGGTTTTCTTGAAGCTGTGTCGTTCTTTTAATCTAAGGTGCATATTGCGCATTGCATTATCGATTCTGTGTGGCAGTGGCAGCAGCAGCAGCAGCGTCGTACTCAGTGACAGTGTAGTCAAATGTTTTGTCTTAGTGAAACTATCTTCTGTCTTTGGACCTTGTCCATAGTCTTAATTTTAGTAGAGTACTACTTTCCGGAAACAGACTGTGTTTCCATCTTCAGGTAAAGTAAAGCACGTAATGTTATGGACGCCGTAGATCTATTCTTAGGCACTGGGCACCCTTGTCAAATAAAATTAGAGATGTGCACCTGAGACCAGATTTTGTGCAGTAACAGGAAAATAGCTATTAAAAGATAAAAATTAACAAAAATCTCTGAGTCTTCTAGTTTAAAAAAATTACTATTTTCTTGTTACTGCCCATGGACAGTGCCTGGTCTCATGTGTATATTGTATAAAATTTATTAAATTGAACCGTCTTTACACAACATACAAATAACACTTATGCGTATTGGACCGTGCATCATCTTGATATCTGAATAAAGGTTGACCAACTAGATGACACTTGCATTATTATATATTGCTCAACATGTTTCAGACATTAATACGTTTATCTTCAGGAGCTAGCGAGTACTTGTTGTGTTGTGTAGGCTTACTTGAGGCGTGCTGGTATTATGTGGCGGGATTGGCTGTTGGTGATGTGGTATCCGAGTGTAGGCTGAACCACTAGTGCTTCAGCCTGCACTCGGATACCACATCACCAACAGACAATCCCGCCACATAACACCAGCACGCCTCAAGTCAGCCTACAGAACACAAGTACTCGCTAGCTCCTGAAGATGGACGTATTAACGTCTGAGACATGTTGAGCCATATATAATAAAGCAAGTGTCATCTAGTTGGTCAACCTTTATTCAAATACAAATAACAGTTGCAAATCTACAACTGGTTAATTAATCAGTTGTAGATTTGCAACTGTTATTTGTATGTTGTGTAAAGACGGTTCAGTTTAATACATTTGTT